>RCNI01000078.1_pt1 | contig 61551 bp, 51 predicted proteins | sample 2041151 | NCBI WGS metagenome assembly RCNI01 (sample SAMN09708214, study PRJNA481090) | feces metagenome | isolation source: feces | place: Antarctica: Albino Rookery
TGGGGTAACAAAAAGTACATGAACATGAAGCACTTGGAGTCGGCCTTTGAAGACGGCTCTATTGCCAGCTGACCTCATTCACACAGGGGTCTGCAAACCATTTTGCGCATAAATCTTGACAGTACTAAAAATCAAAAAACATATGTAAATTTGCATACTTTGTTACAATTATTGGCAAATAATAGAAAAAAGAAAATTGAAAATATTTAATAATATATTCTACTTATGAATTAAAAATCATTTTAAAAGACAAAATATAAAAATATTATATTGTTTGATAAGTAATAAAAATTGCAATAGAATTAAAAAAAGATTATAATAAAAGTATAAGTAGTTGTTCCTAGTGCAGAATATTTTGCTAAATGTTTTAAGTGTTACGTAGATATTGCTTTGTAATACTCTGAAAATGTTAAACATGGAGGGATTGTTATGAGTAAAAAAAGAAAAGCAATGAGCATTTTAGCTGCTATTTGGGCAGTAGGTTGTGTGTGGTGTTCATTTGTAGTTCCTGTTGAAGCTGCTGATGGTACGGTGGAAAGTGCAGCCAAGGGTAACTATGTTGCCATCGGTGTAAATGAAGCTAACATTCATGAGGGTGATAAAAGCAAATTTCAAGATAGCTTTGGACAAGATCACGAGTATATTGCTACCAATGTTGAGGGTACGTTGTATTGGGTGCGTAAGGGCTACGGTATCACTGTAAATCAAGGTAAGTATTTTAATGGTGCGGAAAGTGATGTTTGGATTGATGCGTATAAAATTTCTGGCTTTGGGGCAGATTCTGAGGGATTGGTATATACTAATAAAAATAGCCTGGTAGATAGTACGGATAAAACTGTTACTAAGGCTACTTTACATAAGATTGTTTATACTGGCTATATGGGAGTTACTAATAGTGGTGGTACTGAAACTCCTGCACATTTCAGCTATATGATTCTTCGTAATGGTGAATGGATTGACGCTGGTGGCTCTGAAAATTTATATAAAAATTTCAGGGAAGTAACCTTTGATGATAAGCATAATGTGTATAAATTAGGAAATGAGACAGTTCCTTTTGAAAATGTCTATAATATTGATGAAACAATTGGTACTTTCGTTACGGAAGAATATGGTACTACTCCATATTTAGGACCTGTATATGGCAGAAATAATGAAATTTTAGTAACTGCTAAAGTTCTTGATGGGAAGTGGCATACTGTATGGGCTGCACAAACTACTGATCCTAATGCGACTATTGGTACGATGCGTGTGGAATCTTTTGAAAATATATTAGAGGCCATTCATAAAGAAGATGTAATTTTGTCTAATGCAGATATTATGGCTGCTAAGGTTGATGGTAGTAAGCTAAATTTTGTCACCAAGGATGGGCATAGCATTGAAGGTATGACTGTTAATACTGAAGTAACTGATGGTAACGACACAAAATTAACTATCATCGGTTCAGCAGGTGGTACGTTAGCTTTAGTAACTGGTTCCCGTGTAGAAGCTAATAAGGCCGATGGTACTACTGCTGTTGGTGATTTAACAAGTTTGACTATTAATGGCAAGAAATTCACCATTAAAAATCCAGAAAGTACTGTGCTTGTAAATGGTGTAAATACTAATGTCACGAGAGAAAATACAACGGCTGAAACTTATAAGGTAAATCTTAATAAGGATGTGGATTTAACTGGTGAGGGTAGTTTGAAGGTTGGTACTGTTGTCGTAGATAATGCTGGTATTAATGCTGGCGGTAAAGTAATCAGTAACGTAGTAGCTGGTATTAAAGATACGGATGCAGTGAACGTAGGCCAGTTAAAAGAGGTTATTAGCGACAATAAAGCTGTGGTTATTGCAGGTAATAATGTTTCTGTTACTTCTAAGGGTAATGAATATACAGTAGGATTAAAGGATAATATTACTTTAGGAAATAAAGGACATGATAAACAGTCTCCATATGTTACTATCGACGGGACTACAGGTATTATTACTAATGGTAAGGTTACTCTTGGTACTACCTATAAAGGAGAAGGGGGGATTATTGCTGTAGAAGGAACTATAGCAGGTAATCAGACCTGTACTCTAAAAATTGGTAATTTCAACGATGGTATCTATATAGATGGACTTACTAACCAAGAGTGGAATGGTACAGCAACTAGTGGCAGAGCGGCAACCGAAGGCCAGTTATATAAAGCTACTTGGAACAAGATAGGCTATGATACCTCCACTGGTAGTAAACCTGCACTTTTAAACAAAATTACTTTGATGGAAAATACTACTATTACTAATGTAGCCGATGCTGTCATTGCTGATAATAGTAAGGATGCGGTTAATGGTAGTCAATTACATAGTGTTTTAACCGAAGCGCAAAAGAAGACAGAAATTACAGCTAGTGAAAATGTAACAGTACAGGGCAACAGTAAGGATGGCTATATCATTAGTGCTAAGGATACCGTGGTAAATGGTGGTTCCATTGATTATAAAAATGGTAAGCTGACTATTAACCAGAGTAATGGGACTTCCGTGGAAATTGCAGGATTACATAATTACTATACAACCAATGTTGAGTTAAATGCTGAAACAAGTGAACTGGTATTTACTCGTAACGATGGGCAACCAGGGTATAGTGTTAAACTAGACGGCTTTAGCACTTCTGATTACCGTTTGGTTGGTGCTGAAACCAAAGCAGGCAGTAAAGATTATTCTGCTCCCTATTCTGTTAAGGATGGCAAAATTGTTTTAAATGTTCAAAACACTAAGAATGGTGCCGTAGAACAAGTTACTTTGAGTGATATCGCAAGTACTACGGATATTAGTAATATTCAGAACATTCTTCAAGGTGGTAAATTGTCCTTTAAGGGCGATAGTGGTAAAGTTAAAGAAATTAAACTTGGTGAAACCCTTAATGTTAAGGGCGATGGTAATATTAGTGTAGTTTCTGGAAGTGAGGGCCTTAAGGTAAATCTGAATAAAAATCTAAAAGTAGATAGTATTAACAGTACTACCGTTCAAGGTGATAACATCCTTATCAAAGAGGGCGATAAATACGTCGATATAAACAATAAATTTGCAGCAGCGAAGACTGAGGTCAAGGTAGCAGGTACTGCGGTTGATGCGAAGCTGGTAGGCTTGGAAACTACGACAGGCGCAGATGGTCAAAGCATTTATACAGTGAATGTAAAAGATATGCGCGTTGAAAGTGCAGTGGTGAAATATGCAACAGATGGCGCAGGTAGTGGCACCATTACTAATAAGGACGGCAGCACGGTAGCAATCACAGGTCTGAAGGACCTCTTCACCAGCGATGTAACCCTGAAGGATAACACCTTGACTGTAAGCAGGAACGATGGTGAAAACTTTAAGATAGACCTTAGTCAGCTGGATACCAGTGCTAACAGCAGCGACTTCCAGCTGGTAGGTGCGAAGAATGAGGCAACCGGCGCATATGATGCTGTGTATAAGGTTGGTAAAGACGGCAGCTTAACCCTAAACATTTATGATGCCAAGAGTAAAACCTTAAAAGCAATCACATTAGAAGACTTTTCTAGCAAGAGTAAAGTAGATGCTCAATTTGTAGAAGTAAACAACAGCATTACTAATATCGACAATAAAATCAGCAGTGGTAATTTTGTCAAGGGTGACGGCAATGTGATTTCCTCCTTGCGTCCAGACGGTAGCGGCTTTGACCTGAAGCTGGCTGAAACTATTAATATCGGCGGCGAACATAAGGTAATCGTAAATGGTGTAGCTGGTGTTGTTACAGGCTTGACTAATAAGACCTGGGATTCTGATAACATTGTCAGTGGTCAGGCGGCAACTGAAGATCAGTTGCAGGCGGCAATCAAGGTAGCTATAGACAGCTCTGCGGCGGCTATAGACAGTTCTGCGGCAGATGATATTCATGTTGATACCAGTAAGCATTACGGTGTTGTGGAAGGTAAGGTCGCTGTTGACGTAGTTAATAGTAGTGAGCAACTGGTAATTAACGATGTAGCAAGTGAGCGTGTAGTTAACAATCAATTTGCAGAAGTTAATAACAAAATTTATGGTAACACTGAAAAGATTGCTAATTTAAACAAAAGGGTAACTACTAATGAGACTAATATTGCTGATATTAATGGAAGACTTGGTAGTGGTGTTATGAACTTTATCGGTGATAACAAGGACAGAATGGCAGTAGTTGCTTTGGATGGTACATTGAATATTGCTGGTGGTGCAGTAGGTGAGCTGAGCGATAATAATATTAGTGTAGTTGGTGCTGCCGATGGCTTAACTATTAAACTGGCTAAGGATGTAGCTGGTCTGAACAAGATTGAAAGTACCGTAGTTCGGGGTGATAGCTTCCACATCAAGAATGGTGACAAGTATGAAGAAATCAAATATATTGATGGTAAAGTTACTATTGGTGGGGATACTATTATTACTGATAGTACTGAAAGCTTTCTTGCTGGTGACAGTAACGTAGTAGTTGAAAAAACTGTAAGTGGTTATGGTTTAAGTTTGGGTGCAAGCATCAGCATTGGTGGAGCAAACAAGGTAACTGTTGATGGCATAGCAGGTACCGTAAATGGTTTGACTAATAAGACATGGAACCATGATAACATTGTCAGTGGTCGGGCAGCAACTGAGGATCAGTTAAAACTTGCTGTTGATGAAGCTAAACAGGAAGCAGCTAGTTACGATCAGCATGTTGATTATAGTAAAGAATATACTGTAACCAATGATAATAAGCTGGCTGTGGACATTATTGATAAGAGCGGCGTTAATGGGCAGCTAGTATTGAATGATATTGCTAGTGCTAAGGAAGTTGGTAGATTGGCTGATGTAGATAGGGCTATTCGTGGCAGTTCCCTTGTTGCTTCCATTAACAGTTTATCCAAGGACAAAGTTGGTAATTTGGATTACAATTCCAATAAGTATGTTGCAAATGGTGACAGCTTGACTACTTCTGTTGGTAAGTTGGATGCAGCTATTAAGGATGCAAGTACTGAGGCTGCTAAGCATACCACCGTTTCCATCGACGAAGAGGAAAAGAATTTGACCTTGGACGTAACTATCGCGGCAGATGGTCATAAGGATTACAAGGTAGGCTTGAGCAAGGATCTTGATTTGACTGCAGATGGCAGCTTAACCTTGGGCAAGACCTTTATTAAGGATGGCAATATTGCTGTAGATGATGTACGTATTACCGGTTCTGCAATTACTGGTCTGGCTAATACAGAATGGGATGCTGAACATTATGGTGAATATGGCGTTTCTTCCAAGGCAGCAACTGAAAGTCAATTATTCAAGGCAACTGAGGGTATGGTTCGTTATGATAGAAATGAAGACGGTACCTTTAATTATGGTCAACTGACTCTGGCAGGCTCTACTTATGCTAATAGGGTTGGCGGTACTCGCATTGTGAACGTGGCTTATGCAAGCGGCGAGAACGGTAGTGAGGTTGTAAATGTAGATTATCTGAAAGACCAGTTAGAAAGCACTAAGGGTGATCTTACTACTAACGAAAAGCACGTACAGGAAGGCGAATACGAAATTAAAGACGATAATGTAACCTTGGATGTTGTTGATGGTAACGGCAATAAGGTTGGCGATGTTGTCATTAAGGACGTAGCTTCTGCTACTGCTTTGGATAGGGTTGAAGCTGAGGTTGATGCTCTGGATAAAAAAGTTGGCGATTTGGACGACTTGCATGAAGATATCAAGGGTGATACTATTGTTGATTCCATGAACAAGATTGACAATAAAATTACTAATATCGAAAACAATCTGGATGAAGTTAGCGAGGAAGCTGGTAAGCATAGTTCCGTATCTAATGGCGATGGTAATCTGACTATCAAAGAAGGTACCAACGACAAGGGCGGCGTTGATTATGAGGTAGGCTTGTGCGATGACGTCAATATCAATAACAGCTTGACTGTTGGCGGTGAGGACGGCATGAAGATTACCGAGGGTAATGTTACCGGTTTGGATAACAAGACCTGGAATCCGGATGCTATTGTAAGTGGTCAGGCTGTTACTGAAGATCAGCTGAAGGATGCTACTGCGGGCATGGTTGCTTATGATAAGAATGCCGATGGCAGTGTTAATACTTCTAAGGTTACTCTGGCTGAAAACAAGGATAAGGATGGCAATGTAGTAGGTACTACTATTGGTAATGTAGCTGATGGCAAAATTGAAGAGAATTCTAAGGATGCCGTTAACGGTGGTCAGTTGTTTGACACCAACCAGGCTGTAGTTAATAACTTTACCAATATTCAAAAATTAAGCCAGTCCATTAGTTCTGTTAATGGCAGAGTGGATAAGGTCGGTGCTGGTGCGGCTGCATTGGCAGCTCTCCATCCTTTGGATTTCGATCCTGATGACAAGTTGACTTTCGCTGCAGGCGTTGGTAACTATGGCGGTTCTACTGCAACCTCTTTGGGTGCTTTCTATCGTCCGACTGAAAAGACTATGGTAAGCGTTGCCGGTACCTATGGCAATGGCGAAAACATGGTGAATATGGGTGTATCCTTTGCTTTGGATAAAGAGAACAATGTAAGCAATAGCCGCGTAGCAATGGCTAAGGAAATTGTGGCAATGCGCGAGCATATGGCTAAACAAGACCAGCAGATTGCTCAATTGGTTGGTTTGGTTAACAGATTAACCGGCAGCGATATGGCTTACGACAAGAACGGTAGCGTTCTCTTCCCGGATGTACCTGAAAATCATTGGGCTTATGCATACATTAGCGATTTGGCTAAGAGAGGCATTATTGAAGGTTATCCTGATGGCAACTTTGCTGGTGATCGTACTATGACCCGTTACGAGTTTGCTACCATGCTTTACAAAGCGATGGTTAAGGGTGCGGTAATTAGCGATTCCATCCAAAATGAGTTTAAGTTTGAGCTCGCTCGTATTCGTGTAGACTTGTTAAAAGGTGAAGCAGGTTCTGAAAACAGCATTGAACGCGTACGCGTAAACAATGGTGAAGGTCATAACGATTACGGTGATAAGGGTCCTAACTTTGCTCAAAGCAAAAAGGCTTAACTTTTGAAAAGTTTATATGAGTTGCTATAAATAGTCCTTGAGTGGCTATGACGGTGCAGATAAAGGGGCAGTACCAATGGTACTGCCCCTTTTGATGCTTATAATAAAAAAAGAACGCCTTTCAAGGCGTTCTTACAGTTGTTTATAAATTCTTATGTTTCACGTGATCGTAACACTGGGCAAAAAGAGTAAGGACGTGGTCATCGTCCAGGGAATAGAAAACCTCCTTGCCATCCTTAACAAATTTTACTAGACCGGCCTCTCTCAGCATGCGTAACTGATGAGAAATGGCTGAATGGGTCATATTTAAGGATTGGGCAATACAGTTTACACACATTTCCTGCTGTGCTAAAAGAGAGAGAATACGAATCCTGGTAGGGTCACCTAAAACCTTAAAGGTGGCGGACATGGGTCCAATATATATTTCTTCTAGGGGATGCTGTAATTGATGGAAATGGTTATCATTCATTGAAATTACCTCTTTTTGATATATGTATTATAGCCACGGGAAAAGAAAAAGAGTAGTATGGCATAATAAATAAAACCACCCACGTTAGTTTTAGTAATAAACCATAGGGGAAAGATAAAAAAGCTGATAGCTAAGAAAAACAAGGGGAGAAGCAGTTGGGAAAGATTGTCTTTCCGACTGAAAAACTCTTTTATTTTTACTGCTGCCAGAACGCTGTAGCGGGAGGCGAAGATGCCGAAGCAAAAACCGCTGATAGCATAAAGCAGGTAATTAATAATGGCTGAAAAGCTCATCTTATTTTGCTCCTTTATTCATGGAGGCAATACCTTGCAGGAGGCCACTATGTAAAAGCAGGCCGGCAATAATGCTACCACCAATAGTACTAATGAGGAAGGGCGGAATAAAGAACCAGGCTACAGCATTGCTGCCCAAAAGGAATTTGGCAATTAACCAGGCGGTAAAGCTACCGATAATGCCAGTACCAAAGATTTCGCCCGCCATGGCCAGGGTTAATTTCCTGCTTTTCTGATAGGCCAGCCCCGCTAGGAGGGCGCCAAACATTCCTCCTGGAAAGGCCATAATGGAACCGGTTCCCAGCATATTGCGCAGGCAGGCAATTAAGAAGGCGATAGCTACGGCAAATTTGGGGCCGAGCAGGACTGCTGCCATTACATTAATGGCATGCTGAATCGGGAAGCATTTAGCGACACCGGCGGGAATATAAATTAAATGGGCACTGAGTACGCCAAGGGCGATAAGTAGTGCTGAAGCTGTTATTTTTCGAATTTGCATTTTTTTGCCTCATTTCTGTCATATATAAGATATATATTTATATTATACGCAGAAGCAAAATATGGTGCAAGTTAAAATGCAGGTAAAAAGGCTTTTTTGTAGAACTAAAAGAATAATACGAAATGAAGCGAGGTGTTTTTGTGCAATTATTAGCAGGCTTAAAGGTAATAGATTTTTCGAAATGGCTGCCTGGTCAGTATTGCGGTATGTTATTAGGTGATTATGGTGCCGATGTGCTGAAGCTGGAAGATGTGACCGGCGATAGTACGCGCGCTTTTTTCCCGGAAAAGGAAAAGGGAATGAGCTATTGGCATCTGATGCTGAACCGCAATAAGCGTGGTCTGGCACTGAATATTAAAACCGCAGGTGGCCAAGAAATTCTGCGAAGGCTTTTAGCGGAGGCAGATATTTTTCTGGAGGGCTTCCGTCCTGGTTATCTGGCACATTACGGCTTAGATTATGCAAGTATCCAGGCGATTAACCCCTGTCTAATTTATTGTTCCATTACCGGCTTTGGGCAAAAGAGTCATAATCCGGCCCATGATTTAAATGTTATTGGTCTGGCAGGATTAAACTCTCTGGACGATGTGGGAGGTGCTTGTGTTTCCGATGTGCAGGTATCTGCCATTGGTAGCTCCTTAAATGCCTTGAGTAGCATTTGTATGGCTCTTTATGCCCGTGAAAGGAGCGGTGTGGGTCAACATCTGGACGTTAATTTGTACGCTACAGCGCTGAGCCTGCAGGCTACCGGTATCAGTAGTGTGTGGGGTTGTGAAGAGACTGGCGTTCAGCCCTTTGGCAGAACTTCCCATTATTATAATATCTATCGGACCAAGGATGGTAGATATTTAACCGTGGGTACTATTGAACCTAAATTTTGGCGTCGCTTCTGTCAGTTAATTAATCATAAGGAGCTGGCAGGAAGGCAATACGACTTTGCACATGAACAGGAGCTGGAAAAGCTCATCGCTAAGGAAATTGTTCAGAAGACCTTAGCTGAGTGGTTGGAGCTGATTGGCGAGGAGGAGTTTTGCGTAACACCCGTGCTGACTACGGCTGAGGCTCTGCAAAGCGAGCTTACCGCTCAGGAGGGAATGGTAGTTACCCGTGAAGAGGATTTAGGGCGGCTACGCTATATTACAGCACCGGTTAAGTATTCTGGTACCGTGAGTATGATTAATCGTCGCGCTCCTCGTTTAGGGGAGCATACGGAAGAGGTTTTGCAGGAGCTTGGCTATTCTGCTGTAGAAATTGCTGCCTTGCGCGAGCAGGGCGCTATCTAGGAGGTAAATATGAGAAAGCTGTTTCTAAGCCTTTTGTGCAGTTTATGTCTGTGCTTAGGCTTTATGGCTCCCGCCCAGGCAGGAATGATTAGTCTGGAGGATGAAATTAAAATGGGCCAGGCCACCGCCCAACAGCTGGAATCCCAGTACGGAGTGGTTCAGGACGAGGCTCTGCAGGCAAGGGTAAATCGGATTGGACAGCGTTTGGCGGCAGTCTGTGGTAGGGACGAGCTGGAATTTTCCTTTAAGGTTTTAAACAGTCCGGAGGTTAATGCTTTGGCCTGCCCCGGTGGTTTTGTTTATGTTTTTAAGGGACTGGTGGACTATATGCCCAGCGATACGGAGCTGGCTGGGGTTATCGGCCATGAGGTGGGTCACGTAGCAGAAAAGCATACGGTTCATGCTATTGAAAAGCAGATGTGGACTTCGCTGGCCTTGATTTTGGCTACTAAGGGGCAGAGTATGGATTTGGTTTCTATGGCCCAGCAGGTTATTTTTGCCGGCTATAGCCGTACGGATGAACGTGGTGCGGATAAGCAGGGCTTTTATAATACGATTAAGGCGGGCTATAATCCCTATAGCATGCTGTTAACCCTATACAAGCTGGATGACCTGGCTAAAGAGCAGGGGAATAGCGGTTATGGTATTTTTGCCAGTCACCCTGACCCGGAGGCACGTATTGCCAAGGTAGAAAAATTAGTTAAGAAGCTGGATATCCATCCAGATGTTATTGTCCATGATAATGGGACCGCTACAGTAAGCGAGGGAAATTGGCGCTTTAATATTCACCAGAGCATTGGTAATACTAAGGCGAAATACCGGGCTTATATGTTGGCAGGTTCCTTGTGGACCGTGCGCCAACGGGGAAGAGTCAATCCCCATTATTTTGTAGTCCATGACCATGGTAGCTCTGCTGATTTATATTATGATGACATTCAGCTGTTGACATTGTATCGGCAGGATGCAGATGCCTTTGGCAGTGCCGGTGCCTATGCGGCGGCTTGTACGGAGCTGTTGCAGGATTGGGCCAGGGTAGTTAATGCCGAGTCGGATAAGAAACATAAATAATAAATCTAAATGTAAAAAAAGCCCAGAGCAACGCTCTGGGCTTTAGTATGAACAAGTATTAAATTATTTGGAGAAGTGACGTCTCAGCATGCCTTCAAAGCCTTTGCCGTGACGTGCTTCGTCTTTAGCCATTTCATGAATGGTGTCATGAAGCTCTTCCAGACCAAGTTCTGCACAACGTTTAGCCAGTTCGAATTTACCGGAGGTAGCGCCGTTTTCAGCTTCTACACGCATTTCCAGGTTTTTCTTAGTGGAATCGGTGAGTACTTCGCCCAGAAGTTCAGCAAATTTAGCAGCATGTTCAGCTTCTTCAAAAGCTGCCTGTTTCCAGTACATGCCGATTTCAGGATAACCTTCACGGATAGCTACGCGGCTCATAGCAAGGTACATACCAACTTCGCTGCATTCGCCATTGAAGTTTGCACGGAGATCTGCTTTGATGTCTTCGGGAGCGTTAGCTGCCAAACCTACAACATGTTCGGTAGCCCATTCCATTTCAGCTTTCATTTCAACAAATTTAGAAGCAGGAGCTTTGCAGACGGGGCATTGTGCCGGTGCTGCTTCGCCTTCATAAACATAACCACAAACTTGACATACGAATTTTTTCATAATAGTTTCCTCCATAGTTTTAAAATTTTCTTCAATAAGATTCTCTAAAATTCCCCATCAGTAAGGGAAAGCTCTTTCGTGATATTATGATAACATAGAGCTATTGAGTTAGTCAACAATAACCATTATTTATTGCGAAAAATTTTACATTACTTATGAAACTAGGAGGAAAATGTCTTTTTAGAATTTCAAGGTCAGACCCATGTTAACGCCACTAGCGTCGATGTCGCCATCTCTACCAATAGCATCTCTAAATTTATTATCATAATAAGACAGATTTACTTCGAGATTATTAAGTATGGGTTTGCTGATACCGATTTCATAAGTGGTGCTATTGCCACCTAAACCGATGTTGCCCCAAACAGTAAAGAGTGCAGGGATATCATAGCTAGCTTGTAAACCGCCTTGGATGGAGTCTTTATCGTTGCCGCCAATTTCAGTATCAGCATCAGCTTTGATATAACCTACATAGGCAGAAAGGCCGGGCATGAATTTGTACATGAGGTTTAATTGATGGGTGTTGATTTTGCCGTCATCACCGGTGTATTTATTCCATTTGTAGTTAAGTGCAGTATTGGAACCCAGACCAACAGTACCACCTAAATAACCACTGTTGGATTTATCCATCTTGTAACCATATCCTTCAAAGCTGGAAGGGAGGGTGATACCCGCATCAATGGCAATATTACCCGCATCATAATTTTTTAAGGGGGATGCTTGTGCTGTACCGTTTAAGCAAACACCACAGAGGGCAGCTGCTGCACAGGCTAAATAAAATTTTTTCATATAAATCACTCCTTTGTAAAATTTATTACCACAATTTTACCATATATATGGGATAATACAATAGCTTTTCCAAGACTATATATGACAAAATTGTTAAATATCTTGTAAAAAGTGTAAAAAAATAGGATAATAATGTAGATATATTTTATTGATTAAGGAATAGGTAAATGAGTGACAAGCGAGAAGCAAAAACAAATAATCAATTTTTAAAGGGAACACTCATCCTGACTATCTCTAGTATCGTAGTCAAGGTTATTGGTTCCCTCAACTGGATTATTTTATCCAGGGTTTTAGGTGGCGAGGGTATTGGCCTTTATCAAATGGGCTTTCCCATGTATTTAATGGCCATTACGGTTTCTTCAGCTGGTATTCCTGTAGCAATTTCCATCATGACGGCTGAAAAGCTGGCGCGGAAGGATTATCGCGGTGCGAAGAAAATTTTTAACGTATCCCTACGTTTACTTTTAATTAGTGGTCTAGTTTTTTCAACGGCCCTTTACTTGGGTGCAGGCTGGTTGGTGGATAGCAATATTATCCGTGACAGTCGTGCCTATTATTCTATCGTGGCCCTGTCTCCAGCAGTCTTTTTCGTAACCTTTCTGTCCAGTTTCCGTGGGTATCTGCAGGGTTGGCAGATTATGATGCCGACGGCGGTTTCTGAAATCGTGGAGCAGCTGTTGCGAGTTATTACGATGTTGATTTTTGCTGATCTGCTCATGCCATACGGCTTGGCTTATGCAGCAGGTGGTGCCAGCATGGGTGCCGGTGTAGGTGCTTTTTGTGCTTTGCTGGTGCTGATATGGTTCTATGCCCGTTTAAAGAAAAAACTGCAGCGGGAGTTTGCTGCTCAGGATGATAGTATTCCTGAGGAAAGAAGTGGACATATTATTAAAAGGTTATTAAAGCTGGCCTTGCCGGTGTCTTTGTCCAGCCTGATGCTGCCCATTGGGGCTAATCTGGACCTGTTGATTGTACCTCAGCGTCTAGAGGCGGCCGGCTTTGATGTCCGTGAGGCTACGGAATTCTTTGGTTATTTGACCGGTATGGCTGTGCCCCTGGTAAATTTGGCGGCTATTTTTACAGCGGCCATGACTACCAGCCTGGTGCCTTCTATTTCAGAATCCCGTGTTTTACAGGATTTTGCTGCAATCCGGGACAAAATAAGGATTGCTTTTCGGGTGGCATTAATCGTCAGTATGCCCTGTACGGTGGGGCTGTTCTTTTTGGCCGAGCAGGTAGCAGCTCTGATTTATAATGCACCAGGTGCGGCAGGCGCTATTAAGACGATGAGTGTGGGTATCCTCTTTCTAGGCCTGCATCAGATTAGTACCGGTATTTTACAGGGCTTGGGCAAGACGGCTATTCCTGTTATCAATATGATTTTAGCCGGATTGGTCAAGGTGGTGATGAGCTGGCAGTTGACGGCTTTGCCCTTCTTGGGTGTTAGAGGTGCGGCTATGGCTACAGTAGCGGATTTTGGTGTAGCTGCCATTGTTAATATGATTTTAATTTATCGTTTTACTGGTTATGGTTTAGCTGTGTCCAGCCTGTTGAAGCCGGCTTTTGCTTCGGCCTTGATGGGTGGCGCTATTTACGGTGCCCTACAGTTGACTCAGTACTGGGGTGGTTGGTCTATTTTAGTGGCTTTCGCGTTGGCTGTTCCTGTGTACGGGTTGGCACTTTTGTCCTGTGGTGGCCTGCACGAGGATGATTTGCAGCAGATACCTTTTATTGGTCGACGTGTATTAGCCGTGGGACAGCGTTTGGGTATTTTTACAAGGTGATGAATATGGAAAAAAGCAAACCGCAAGAAAAGCAAATCTGTCATTTAATTTTACCTGGACGTGAGTATAGCTTTAGTCTAACTCTTTTTAGAAACCTTTTGCTTGGTTTATTGGTTTTTGTTATTTTAAGCTTTAGTGGACTAATTTATTGGAGTGTACAGACCTATAAATTTAGGGATGAAATTGATGATTACCAGGCTTTTCGACAGCAGCGTCAGGAAAGCTTATTGCCTATATTATGGCCTACTGAGGAGGGGCTTATCAGCTTCGGTTATGGACCGCGCAAGGTTGTAGGTAGTGATCAGGTGGAGTTACACACGGGTGTTGATATTGCGGCTCCCTTCGGGGCTAGAGTGTATGCCAGTGGTGCTGGTGTAGTGGCGTTTTCCGGCTGGAAGGGTGGTTATGGCCGTTACGTTTGCCTGGACCACGGTAATGCGTATGTCAGCTGCTATGCACATATGAGTGAGCTTGCTGTGGAATCCGGTGATTTAGTTGAGCAGGGGGATATTATCGGTTATGTAGGTAGCTCGGGCTACAGTACGGGACCTCATCTACATTTTGAAATTTTCTACAATGGTGAGGCTATCAATCCCTTAGAACTTTTACGTAAAACAAAAGAGAAATAAAAAAGAGCTAATCTGCGTGCAGATTAGCTCTTTTCATAATCAGAAAAAATTATTTAGCAAGAATCAGTTTGGTTAATTCCATGGGTTCAACAATTTTGCCGTTCTTGTAAACACGCATATTGCCACTGGCAATTTCGTCAATCAGGATAACTTCGTCATTGTTATAGCCAAATTCAAATTTGATATCGTAGAGGTCAAGACCTTTTTTAGCCAGTTCAGCAGCTACGATATGGGTAATTTTCAAGGTTTGTTGTTTCATGTCTTCAAACATGTCACGGGACATAACGCCCAAAGCTTCCAAGCCTTCGCTAGTTACCAGGGGATCGCCTTTTTCATCGTTTTTGAAGGTTGCTTCAACATAGCCGCCGGGGAGTTCAGTGCCATCAGCAATGTAATCGCCATAGCGACGGATGAAGCTGCCAGTTGCTTTCAGACGGCAGATAACCTCCAAGCCTTTGCCAAATACTTTAGCAGGAAGAACTTCCATAGTTGCATCTTCCAGGTTAGCGCTGATATAGTGGGTTTTGATGCCAGCTTTTTTCAGTACTTCGAAGAAGAGGATGGAGGTTTCCAAATTAGCACGACCGATGCCGGCAATGGTCAGGCCGACAGTGTTTTCACCAGGATCGAAAACGCCATCTTTGCCAGTGCAATCGTCTTTAAATTTTAAGAGGACATTACCGTTTTCCAGTTGGAAAACGTCTTTAGTTTTACCAGTATAGAGTTTTTTCATAATAACACCCTTTCGTTAACTAACTATATCAAAGTTACATCATTATCCTATCACAAAGTTTTTTTTTGCTCAATAAGTAAGTGCAACTTTTTTTGCATTCTGCTAAAATATTGACACTTTTACCTTATATTTTGCAAAAATGACTCATTCTTATGATATTATTAAACAGATATGAAACATAAATTTAGGAAAGGATGTGGAAAAATGGCAATTAGATTGAATGAAAATAAGGAGCTGGTAGCTCAAATTAAAGAAGGACTTAAATTGAAGGGGGGTTACTGCCCCTGTCGTTTGGCAAGAACACCGGAAAATAAATGCATGTGTAAGGAATTTAGAGATCAGATTGCTGATCCGGATTTTGAGGGCTATTGTCACTGCCTGTTGTATTATAAGTCCAAGGAATAGGCCTAGAAAGTGGCTCTAAAAGTTCAAAAAGAGGGGTATCGGGTTACTTATTTGACGAAAATGTTTTCTTTATGCTAAAATAATACAATTAGCAAAAGGAGGGTGACTTAGTGAAAGCACTTAATAGATTACATTTAAGGGTATTTTTCGTGGTAGTTGTAATTATGATAGCTATGTCCTTCGCAGTCGGTTTTGATGATGCTAGGCATTACGTAATCCGTTACGATGGCAAGGAAGCGACTGTAAATATCAATAGTGCTGACGTAGAAAGCATATTAAAGGCTGCCAGGGTACAGTTGGGCCAGCATGATACCTATACCATTGATAAGAAAAAAGGTGTAGTTGACATTATTCGAGCCAAGACTTTTACTGTGACTGATGCTAAGGGCAGAACTACCCAGCAATATACAACACAGAAAACTGTGGGTGCGGCTTTGAAAAAGCTGAAGATTGACTACGATAGGGGTTTATTATATCCTCATCATAAGACGGAGCTGGAGGAGGGCATGCATATTTACCTGTTGGCTCCGAATGAGAAAATAGTCCTTTCAGAGGAAGAGGTTCCCTTTGAAATAGAATATCACGACGATGCTAGTATGGATTTTGGTACAGAAAAGATTGGACGTCATGGTAAACCGGGACGCTTGGCTATTGTGGCTAAGTCCATTGTAGGTAGTGACGGCAAAAATCAGATGGTGGAATTGGAACGTAAGCTGATAGAGGGTGCCAAAACTCAGATTGTGCGTCGTGGTATCCAGAATGCTGTCGAAACTCCGGAGGGCTGGAAGCGTTATAGTAGGAAGATGGTAGCTCATACTACTGCTTATACCGTTCATTGTGGTACTGGTGATGGTATTACCTCCATTGGTCTGGTAGCCCGTGTAGGCATTGTGGCTGTGGACCCCAATGTTATTCCCTATTATACTAAAATGTATATTCCCGGCTACGGTCTGGCTATTGCCGGTGACTGTGGTGGTTCCATTGACGGGAATGAGGTAGATGTATTTGTGGAAAGCTATGAGGACGCTATCCGTTGGGGCAGGAGAAATTTGGAAATTTATATTTTAGAGGAATGAGGGTGGCATTTTGCTGAAGGAAGTATTAGTAGTAGAAGGAAAGATGGATACTGTGGCCATTGGTAAGGCTTTGGAGGCGGATACCATCGAGACTGGTGGCTTTACCTTAGCACCCCATACTCTAAGGCAGATTGAAGCTGCTTATAATAAAAGAGGCATCATTATTTTAACTGATCCTGATGGTGCTGGAGAGCGTATCCGCAGGTATTTGACAGAGCGTTTCCCGGAGGCTGGACAGGCTTTTATTCCGAAGCTTTTAGCTACTGCCCATAATGATGTGGGGGTGGAGCAGGCACAGCCGGAGGCTATTTTGGCAGCCTTGGCTAAGGTGCGTCATCACGAATATCAGCCCCAGGATGAATTTACCATGCAGGATTTATATCTTCATGATTTAAATGGGTCTGCTAGAGCTTCTGCTCGGCGTGATGCTTTAGGAGCAGAGCTGGGTATCGGCTATGGTAATGCTAAAAGATTTTTACAGCGCTTAAATCATTACGGTGTTACCCGCAGTGAATTTACTGCCGCTGTGGCAAAGATAGGAGAATAGAATGATGGAACATCCGGTAATTGCTTCTCCCCAGGTAACAAATCATATTTTACATAAATTTAAATTACGTGCGGATAAGAAATTAGGACAAAACTTTTTAATAGACGAAAACGTGGTCCGTAAAATCGTGGAGGCAGCGGAGCTTAGCGAGGCTGACACTGTTTTGGAGGTCGGACCCGGCATTGGTACACTTACCCAGGGGCTGGCAGAGTCCAAAGCTCAGGTAGTAGCAGTGGAGCTGGATAAGCGCTTATTGCCGGTACTGGATACGACTCTGGAGGGTTATGATAATGTCCGTATTGTAAGCGGTGATATTTTAAAGGTTGATATTATGGCCGAGGTCGGTAAGGATAATTTTAAGGTCTGCGCCAACCTGCCCTACTATATTACAACTCCCATTATTTTTGCGCTTCTAGAAAAGCGCCTGCCTATGGAGCGTCTGGTGGCCATGGTGCAGAAGGAGGTTGCCGAGCGTATGGCGGCTCAACCCGGTGGTCGTGATTATGGTGCACTATCCGTAGCTATCCAATACTATACGGAACCGGAAATAGCTTTTATCGTACCGTCAGTATCTTTTATTCCGGCTCCGGCTGTGGAATCCGCTGTTATTGTCTGCAAACGACGGGCTAAGCCTCCGGTAGAGGTTGAGGACGAGGCGCTTTTCTTTAGAGTGGTCAAGGCGGCCTTTTCCCTACGGAGAAAGATGTTGAGTAATGCGTTGAAAAATATGGGCATTTCCAGTGAGCAATGCAGCAAATGGCTGGAATTAGCTGAAATTGACGGTAAGCATCGAGGGGAAACCTTAACCCTGCAGGATTTTGCTAGGCTGACCAATACCTTTAAGCAGATTAAATAAGTAAAAAAAAGGACTGTTTTTAGAACAGTCCTTTTTTGTATCTAAAAATATTTTATTCGATAATACCGCCGCCGACAACAAGCTCTCCATCATAGAAGACTACGGCCTGTCCCGGGGTGATAGCTCTCTGTGGTTCGTCAAAAACTACATGTACGCGGCCATCAGCTACGGGAGTAATGGTAGCAGGTACATCTTTTTGACGATAGCGGGTTTTGGCGGTAACCATTAGGGAACCGGTAAGCTGTGGAATACTGATGAAATTTACATCCTTAGCCCATAAATCCTTGCTGAATAGGGCTTCATTAGGTCCAAGGATAACAGTATTTTTGGCAATATCCTTGCGAATTACGTAAAGGGGATATTCATAGGCTAGGCCCAAGCCCTTACGTTGGCCGATGGTATAATGGATTTGGCCACGGTGGGTACCTAAGATCTCACCATTGATATGGATGAATTTACCTGGACGGTCCTTAACACCTAGATGGTTAATTACCTTGGCATAATCACCATCGGGTACGAAGCAGATATCCTGACTATCTGCCTTATGGGCTACGGCCAGGCCACTGGCTTCTGCCCGCTCGCGAATTATATCCTTGCTTAAATTAGCTAAGGGAAAGAGAATATGGGCTAGCTGCTCCTGAGAGAGGTTAAAAAGCATGTAGCTTTGGTCTTTTTTTGCATCTTCAGCTCTGGCTAAGAGCCAGCGTTTTCGCTGTTTGTCATAAAGGACACGGGCATAATGTCCCGTAGCCAGGTATTCGCAGCCTAACTGGAGGGCTGCGTCAAAAAGCACACCAAATTTAACATGCTTATTGCAATCCACGCAGGGATTGGGGGTACGTCCATTGCGGTATTCATCTACGAAATGGTCAATAACACAGCGTTTGAAGCAGTCGGTGAAATCCAGTACATGGTGTTCAATCTGTAGCTTTTCTGCTACAGTTTGGGCATCAATAACATCCTTGCTGGGCTTGTCAGGCTCCTTAAGGCCGATGTCCTTGTTACCATACATTTTCACTGTAGCACCTATAACCTCATAGCCCTGCTCCTGCAGGAATAGGGCAGCTGTGCTGCTGTCAACGCCACCGCTCATGGCAGCTAAAACCTTTTTGTTCATATATACTAAGCCTCCAAATCTACGTTCCTGAGGAACGCGCATCTTTTGAGATGGGTGAAAGCCATCCAACGATTATTCTTCGCGTAGGAAACCCGGGGTGGACAGGTAACGCTCACCGGAATCGGGCAGCAGGACTACAATCCTTTGACCGCTGAGTTCAGGTCTGTGGGCCAGCTGTGTAGCAGCGTAAATGGCGGCACCGGAGCTGATACCTACTAAAAGTCCTTCTTGACGGGCTAACTGATGGCAGGTACTGTAGGCCTGTTCCGTAGTAACGCCTAGGACCTCATCCACCAGGTCTGCCCGGTAGTTTTTGGGTATGAAATTAGCACCAATACCCTGAAGCTTATGCGGACCGGCCTGTCCACCCTGGAGCAGCGGAGAATCTGTTGGTTCTACAGCAAAAATTTTGATATCCACCTTTTGCTCCTTCAGGTACCTGGCCGTACCGGAAATGGTGCCTCCAGTACCTACGCCGGCTACGAAAGCGGCCAGCTGGCCATCAGTAGCAGACCAGATTTCCGGACCGGTTGTCTGATAATGGCTCTTAGGATTGGCCGGGTTATCAAATTGGCCGGGGAGAAAGGCATTGGGGAGACTGGCTGCCAGCTCCTGAGCTTTGGCTACAGCACCCTGCATGCCTAATTTGCCGGGAGTAAGGATAATCTCAGCACCATAGGCTCTTAAGAGATTCCTTCTTTCCAAACTCATGGTATCAGGCATGGTTAAAATTGTCTTGTAGCCTTTAGCAGCTGCTACGCAGGCTAGACCGATACCTGTATTGCCGCTAGTGGGCTCGATGATGGTGCCACCGGGTTGAAGCTTACCACTTGCTTCAGCCTCCAGCAGCATACTGAGAGCAACTCTGTCCTTACTGCTGCCGGCAGGATTAAAATATTCTAATTTGGCTACCAGGGGCGCAGCCAGCTGGTGTGCCCGACTATAGTTATTCAAGGCCAGAAGGGGTGTATGGCCGATTAATGCTGTTATTTGTGTTGCAATATTCATTTTATCACCTCATTGTTTTTTACATACACAGGTTTTACCGTGATAGTTTTTCATTAAATCTGCCAGGGTGGTATTATCTACGATATCATCAATGGCGTGCTGGATACGACGATAAAGGTCAATAGTTAAGCAGTCATCTGCGTTTTCACAAATATTACCACATTCCAGACAGCTGACAGGGACCAGGCTATTTTCAACCAAACGTAGAATTTCGCCAACCGTATATTCTTCGGGAGTGCGGCTGAGACGGTAACCGCCCTGGGCACCACGAGCACTTAGAACAAATCCTGCTTTGCTTAGAATATGGATGATTTGTTCCAGATATTTATCGGAAATTTCCTGACGTTGGGAAATTGCTTTCAAGGAAATGTATTTATCCCCACTATTAATGGCTAAATCAAGCATTAGACGTAAAGCATAACGTCCTTTGGTGGAAATTTTCATAGCTTCACAACCTTTCTTCAGATACTACTATTTTACTATGAATAGCATGACAATTCAAATGGTAGTAATTATGAAAACTTTTTGACTTCAAAATGGAAATATTTTTATGCTGATTTGGGAAGAACCTGCTTTTTATGATATAATCAAATGGATGTATATTTTTTAGGAGGCTGTATTATGGACGCAAAAGCTTTGGACAAAAGTTTTAAAAAATATTTAGCGATTTTTACCGCTGACGCAGAATTAGCTAAGCTTTTAAATAGAGTAAGCTTTCAGGATTTATTCAATCCTATTTTCTTGACTGCTAACAGCAAATTTACTTCCATGGACGATTTAATCTGGCGTAGTGGCTTCGGCATTATGAATCTGATGGAGGTTGAACAGGTTAATCAGGACAAATGGAATGAATATATCGCCCAAAACACCGAATGTGCTACCTGGCACGAATTTGGCAAATTAGCAATGGTAGAATGGATGAAATTGGCTCTGGAGGCTCAAAAGAAGGCTGAGGAAGATAAATCCGAGTCTGATAAGGAAGCTTAAGCTTCCTTACTCAATAGAGAAAAATTAATGGACGTATCCTAAGGGATGCGTCCATTTTTTTAGTTTTTCCAGGGAATGACCCGTTTTTCTATATAGCGGAGCAAGAGGTTAAAGCCTAAGCCCAATAGGGAGAGAATAATAACTCCGGCCATTAGCTTATCCGTAAGCATCAAGTCGCCATAATGGAGGATGAGTGCACCGATTCCATTGGGGGCGGCCAGCATTTCTGCCGCTACCAGGAGAAGCAGAGAGGTCCCGGCAGCCAGACGTAGTCCGGCAAATACCATGGGTAGGGCTCCGGGCAGGATAACCTGACGAAGCGTCAGTAAACGGCTGGCGTTAAAGCTGGCTGCGACCTTCAGTAATAGCGGGTCCACGTTTTTCACGCCGGCATAGGTGTTGAGGGTTACAGGGAAGAACCCCCCCAAGGCAATAATTGTAACCTTGGATAGCTCTCCAATGCCCAGCCAGAGCACGAAAAGGGGAAGCAGGGCAATTTTGGGTATGGGGTAAAGGGCATGGACTAGAGGAGTGCCGATACGGTCACCTAAAGCAGACGTGCCGGTGATCAGGCCTACCAGTAGACCTAGGGCGCTACCCAAAAGAAAGCCCAGGAGAATCCTTGTCAGACTAGCCAGCAGGCTGGCGGTAATTTCTCCATCGATGATTAGGGTATAAAGAGCAGTGCCGATGGCACTGGGTGCCGGTAAAAAAAGCTGGTTGATAAGACCTGACGCAGCAGTTCCCTCCCAAAGCAGTAGGAGCACCAAAATTCCGACTCCGGCCACCCAATGGGGGTAGCTTCTTTGCCAGGCCTGCATTTTGTTCTGTACCCGGTATTCAGACATTTTCCTCCACCTCCAACAAAGCAGCATGGGCATCACTGCTGATATGCTGCCAGATAGCCTGGACGTAGGAGGCAATCTCCTCCGCATGTTGGGGCAGACTGCGTTCTGCACGGGGGAGGCTGATGGTGAGGATATCCTTGATCTGCCCCGGTCTACGGGACATGAGAACGATTTTGTCGGCTAACATGACGGCCTCCTGGATATTATGGGTAACATAGAGCGTGGTCAGGTGGGTCTTTTCCCACAGTGAGATTAGCTCTTCCTGCATAATAGTACGAGTTTGGGCATCTAATGCGGAAAAGGGCTCATCCATCAGCAGCAGGTCGGGCTTAATGGCTAAGGCGCGGGCGATACCCACTCTTTGACGCATACCACCGCTAAGCTGATGGGGGTAGGCTTGTTCAAAGCCACTTAAACCAACTAGCTGTAGGTAATGGGCAACGGTTTCCTGTAGCTGCTGGGGACTATAGCCGGCGGCCTCCAGACCAAAGGCAATATTATCCCAGACGTTACACCAGGGGAAAAGGCCGGTCTCTTGAAAGATAATGGCAGGACGGGGTTCATGCTGGGCCTCTACGAATTTTATCGTTCCGCTAGTCGGCTGGAGTAGTCCCCCAGCCAAGTTTAACAGGGTGGATTTACCACAGCCGGAGGGACCTACCAGGGCTACGAAATCTTCTTCAGCGACGGCGAGATTAATATCCTTTAAGACAGTTAACTGTTGCCCCTGCTTATTGGTAAAATCCATATTTAGGTTTTCAATGACTAATTTCATAATGCCTCCGTAGCTGTTTTCTGGTAAAAAAGATATTTATTTGGCAAGTACCTTTTCTAAAAAGCTATGGTCGACAATTTCTTCGGCAGTTAAATTGCCCTCTAAGAGCTGGTGCTCACGATACCAGTTGATCTGGGTAGTGATATCGCTGCTCAGCAGACGGCCATCACGGTCAATATAGGGCAGGCCTAGAGCAATATCCTCCTGGGGAGCCTTAACGTATTTGGCAATAATTTTGATAATTTCTTCTTTATGCTGTGGATTAGCATCTAACAAGGCACCATCGTAGTAGTAGTTGCAGGCCTTTTGGTAAGCACGCATAAAGCGGACGGCACGGTCCTGGTCCTTGGCAAAATCAGGTGCGTAGAAAATAGCGGAGGTCTGGTAGGGAATCAGATTACCTACCTGGACGATGAGCTTAGCATAGCCGGCTTTTTGTGCTTTGGTGATGTTGGGTTCATTTAAGATGGCAGCATCAATTTGTTGACTTTCCAAAGCGGCCATTACCGCACTTAACTTGTTAAGCGGGACGATTTGCACGTCATCAAGGCTCATGCCCTGGGTTTCCAGCAGGCGTCCCAGCATATAATGGAAGGTAGAACCCTTTTGGGTAATACCGATGCGCTTACCTTTTAAATCGCCTAAGCTGTGGAGACCATGTTCATAGTTAGTGGTTGTTACCAGCAGGGCGGAGGAGGAATGTCCCGCCTGTTCACGGCCCTTGTCAGCGACAAGAGCTACCTTTTGACCTTTGGCAGCCATATTATAGAGGCTGGCTGTAATACCGGTAGCACCTACATCAACCTGGGAGGAGGCCGTGGCTATGGCGATTGGTTGGGCAGCATCAAAAAATTGGGGTTGTACGTCCAGGTCCTCGGCAGCAAAATAACCTTTTTCCATGGCGATAAAGAGAGGTGCGCTGCTGGTAAGGGGGAGCAGGCCTAATTTAATAGTGTTGTTTTTATTTTTTGTTATAGGGCTATCAGTACCGCAGCCGACAAGAAGCAGCATGCAAAAAACAGTTAAAAAAGTAATTAGTTTTTTCATTATTTTCATCCTTTCACTAGCTAAAGCAGCACAAGTATTTTTACTACAATAATAGTATCACATATGGAGGATAAATGTAAAAAAAATAAAGAAATTATTAAAAGAAACTGTGAAATATGTAAGGCGTGCTAGTAAAGTCTAGGTATTGGTCATTGGTAATGTTATAATAAATATAGTAAAAGTATGGGAAAGGATGTGAGGTTGTGAAGGCAACCCTGAAAATAAAGAATCTTTTATTAGGTACGGTGCTGCTCTGTAGCCTAAACCAGTTAGGCTTCGCTGAAAGGGCTCAGCTGGCAGAGGTGGATACGGAGCTGGGCGCTGAAAAAGTTAAAGTTGAGCTGTGGGGGGATAAGCTGACTAACGGCTACGCAGACCAGCTGCTACTTGTTTTTAAGGATGAACAGGACAGGCTTTTAAGTACCTATCGTCCGAGCTTATCTGGAGGTTACAATTGCTATCTGGACACGGTAAACCTGAAGACGGGAGAACCGCAGGTGCTTCTGGTAGCAGGAAAGGGTGACTGGCGTGCTCCTACTGATTTTAGAATTCTTGACCTTACGGAGCAGAAGCAGGTTAGAGAGCTTTTGTCAGCGGAGGAAAGTCAGGGTCTGGTAGAAAAGGCTGTCTGGAAGGGGGATGCCCTCCAGGTTGTTCTCAAGGATGGTAAAAGCAATGAGGTGCAGATTAATAGAAAGATTATGGAAAAGCTTTCTGAACCTAAACGCAAGCCAGTTTATCAGGGATTGACCTCGCTGACGGCCTACGACCTGGACGAGGATGGACAGGATGAACTGATTACCCTGCAGAGCATCAGCTCCGAGGGGCAGCTTTTAGCAGATGTAGGTGGTGTGTGGAAACTGGAGGACAACGGGAAATGGCGGACCGGTGCCTATACTATTATGCTTGCCTCCGCAGGTACTGAAAATACCATAAATGATGGTAAGGATGAGGACGGCTACACGGTTCTACCACGTAAGATGCTGTTAGGTGGGGGTGAGGCTACCTATCCTCTGATCATCTGTCCTGGGAAATGGGAGCTGCAGGAAAAAATTAATAAATTAGTACAGACTAAGACTAAGGACATCTTGCAGGATTTTTATGAGGGTAAGGCAGATACCGCCTTTAATGTAGTTTTAGCTACGGATAAAATGCTGAGTTTACAGCTGATTAGTGGCAAGGATAGCTTTATCCATCGCCATGTCCATTTGGACATGCAGGAGGGTAAGGAAATCCAGCTGGGCGATATTTTTGATGTAGAAAATCCTGACTTTATTGCTTTATTAAATTTACTGAATGGCAATAAGCGGGTTCATTTTACTAAGAAGGTACCGGAAGAGTGGTATATTCAGGAAGATAAAATTTTCCTGTTGCAGATTTTGGATGGTAGGGAAGAGGTTTCCGGCTTTGCTTTAGGAAATCTACATAAATTCCTGTTACCACAGCCCTGGTTTCATAAAAACACTGACTGAGTAGTCAGCAATTTATAAAAAATGTAGTAAATTAAAGAAAATAGAAGTATATGCGATGTAATCTCCTCAAATCAGATTTGCGTTTCTGCTAGTGCTACTTTATAATAATTGTATTCTGAAAATGGTAAGGTATCTCCCTAAAGGGGTTATAGCTTTTCTTAGAAAGTGGAGGAGGATCTAGATATGCTTAGTTTTATCCGTTCCCGTCGTGCTAAAGGGATTTTAGCAGCGACTATGGCGGCAACTATGCTTTTTGCTGTAGCTGGTTGTGGTCAAAAGGAACAAGCTCAGGGGCAGCAGGCAGTGCTGGTTAAGTCCATGCAGGTAATTAAACGTGATACCCCCCTTGTTTATGACTACACAGGCTTTGTGGAAGCAACTCAAGAGATGGATTTGAAGGCACAGGTTACCGGACAGATTACCGGTAAGTATTTTAAAGGCGGTGAAACCGTCCAGGCTGGTCAGACATTATATACCATTGACCAACGTACCTATAGTGCAAATGTTTTAAGTGCAGAGGCTAATTTGGCTAATGCCCGTGCTGCTTTGGCCAATGCGGCTATGAATGCTGAACGTTATAGTAAGCTGTACGATCAGAATGCAGTGTCCAAGCAGATGCTGGACAATATGCTGATGCAGCGTGATCAGGCGCGCGCAGCAGTTAATGCTATGGAGGCTGCTTTGGCCAATGCTCAGACCAATTTAAACGAAACCAATGTTACCGCACCCTTTACCGGTCGCATTGATACCAATTCTCTGGAGGCAGGCAACTATGTTGTTGCTGGTCAAAATGTTTTGACCAAAATTTCTAATACCGACCCTGTTTTTGTTAAATTCAGCATGGCTGAGCCAGAATATCTGGCTTTAAGCTCTAAGAATAATCGTAAAGATGCTCCGCTGGAGAATTTGACCGCTATTCTTTCTGATGGTAGTGAGTATGATTTGAAGGGACATATTGCCGAGGTTAACCGTGGCATTGATGGTAATACCGGTACCTTGACTATTAAGGCAAGCTTTGATAATCCGAATCGTAAGTTGCTGCCTGGTATGTTTGCTCATATTACTGCTAATGCCGGTATTTGTGAAGGAGCGATGCTTATTCCGCAGCGTGCTGTTACTGAATTGATGTATAAGCAGTTCGTATATGTTATTGGTAATGACAATAAGGTTACCATGAAGGAAGTAAAAACCGGTCAGACTGTAGGTCGTCTCTGCATCGTAGAGAGTGGCCTGACAGGTGATGAAAACATCGTTGTTGAGGGTGTTGGCAAAATGCGTCAGGGTCTGGAGGTTAATCCCCAGCCGATGACAGAAGCTGATCTGGATACAGAAACAGCTCCTGAGCAATAAGGAGGTAAGCTGAATGGCACGTTTTTTTATTGACCGTCCGGTCTTTGCTATCGTGCTGGCTATACTGATTACGCTCTTAGGTATTTTAGCGGGTTTTAGCTTACCTATTGCCCAATATCCCAATATTACTAAACCGCGTATTTCAGTATCTACAAACTATGTAGGTGCTAGTGCCGATACGGTAGAGGAGGCAGTTGCCCAATCTATCGAACAAAAGGTAAGTGGTGTTGAAAACATGTTGGATATGAACTCCATCAGTACCAGTAATGGTCAGTATGAATTAAATGTTCAGTTTAACCTGGAAAAAAATGCCGACATCGCTTCTGTAGAGGTACAAAACCGTGTTTCTCAGGCAAATAGCTCCATGCCCGCCGAGGTTATGAGCAGCGGTATCGTTACCGTTAAGAAGTCTGCGGAAACTATTATGTTCTTCGGTTTGACCTCTCCTAATAAAACTTATGATAGTATGTTCTTGAGAACCTATGCTGATGCGAACTTTATTGATGCGATTAAGCGTGTAAAAGGAGTTTCTTCTGTTAGTGAGTACGGTCCGGAGTATTCTATTCGTTTATGGTTGAATCCTGAGAAGATGGCTCAGTTGGGTGTTACTACTGATGATATCAGTCGTGCAATTAAAACCCAGAACATTCAGGCTCCTGTTGGTTCTATTGGTAACCGTCCGACTACGGATATGCAGGAAAAAACCTATTCTGCTAGTGCTCAGGGACGGTTGAAGACTCCTGATGAATTTGGTAATGTTATTGTACGTTCTGTAGGCGGTGAAAATCTGTATCTGAAGGATCTCGCTAGAATTGAGGAAGCTCCTCGTAGCGATATCGTTTATGGTGCTATTAACGGAGGTGACTCCGTTATTTTCGCTGTTGCCTTGACTTCTGATGCAAATGCTATTGATGCAGTTAAGGATATCAGAACAGCCTTGAAAGATGCAGAAAGTCGCTTCCCTGATGATATGAAAATTCTGATTGTACAGGATAATACTCAATTCATTGTTGAATCCTTGGAGAAGGTAGCACATACTTTTGTGGAAGCTTTGTTCCTTGTAATTTTTGTAGTATTCATGTTTTTAGGTAGCTGGCGTGCCACACTTATCCCTGTTTTGGCAGTGCCTGTATCTCTAGTTGGTACTTTTGCTGCTTTCGTGTTGATGGGCTTTACCATTAATACCTTGACCGCTTTTGCGATGATTCTGGCCATCGGTCTGGTTGTCGATGATGCAATTGTCGTAGTAGAAGCTGTTGAACATCATATTCAGGAAAACGGTATGTCTCCTAAGGAGGCTACCTATCGTGCTATGAATGAGGTATCCGGTCCTGTAGTAGCAATTGCTTTTGTTTTGTCTGCTGTATTTATTCCGGTAGCTTTTACAGGTGGTACTGTAGGTGAATTGTATAAGCAATTTGCATTGACTATTTCTGTTTCTATGATGTTGTCTGCAATTATTGCTTTATCTCTAACTCCGGCGCTCTGCTCTCTGCTTTTGAAAAAAAGGTCTGATGAGGGAGATGTGAAGGGTTTTATCGGTAAAATGGTAAAAAGTTTTGACCAATGGTTTGCAAGAACTCTAAAAAAATATGTTAGTAATGTGGAGGTTTGTATCCGTCGTTCTAAGCTTATGTTGGTCGGTCTGGTAATTATGGGCATTTGCATTGCTGCTCTATCTAAGGTAACGCCGTCAGGCTTCGTACCTAATGAGGACCAGGGCATGTCCGCAGTTGCTATCAGCCTGCCGGAGAATGCTTCTAGTAATCGTACAAGTCAGGTTATCAATGAATTAGGTAATAAGTTGCGTAATTTGCCAGATGTAGAATATGTACTGACTGTATCTGGTGTAGATATTTTATCCAATGCACAAAAATCCAATGCCGGCATGGTTGTTGTCAGTATGAAGGACTATGCTGAACGTAGTCATAGTATTCAGGATCTCATTCCCATGATTTGGGGGACTGGTGCCCAGTTTCCTGATGCTAATGTTATGGCCTTCCAACCGCCTTCTTTACCCGGTGCTTCTAGCACAGGTGTTTTGGGGATGTATCTGATGAATCTTGGTGGTGAGGATGTTATTACCATGGGTGAACGTGCTGATGCCTTTTTGTCCGCAGCTCGCCAACGTCCGGAAATTGGTATGATTTATACCACCTTGAATACTACTACTCCTACATTGCAGTTTAATGTGGATCGTGACAAGGCTGAATCCCTACATGTTCCTGTAGCTAGTGTTTATAGTGCTCTGCAAACCTACTTAGGTGGTTACGAGGTTAACGATATTAATAACTTCGGTCGTACCTGGAAGGTTATTATGCAGGCTGATGAAAAGTACCGTACCAGTGCTGATGACCTACGTTATTTCTACGTACGTAGTACTGACGGTAATAGCATTCCTCTGAATACCCTGGTAACTGCTGAAAAACAAAGTAGCTCCCTGATTATGACCCGCTTTAACGGCGCTCGTGCTATTAAGATTGCTGGTGACCCGGCAGATGGTTATTCTACCGGTCAGGCCATGAAGGCCTTGGAAGAGGTGGCAGCACAAACTCTGCCTAATACCTATACCTATGAATGGGTTGACCAGAGCCGTGATGAAATTGAAGCTGGCGACAGCTCCTTGAAGATTTTCATTATTTCCTTAATCTTCGTTTTCCTCTGCTTGGCTGCTTTGTACGAGAGCTGGACTATTCCTTTGGCTGTTCTGCTGTCAGTACCCTCTGCTGTATTCGGCTGCTTTCTATCTCAATACGCACGTGGCCTGCAAAATGATGTTTACATGCAGATTGGTTTGATTACCTTGATCGGTTTGGCTGCTAAGAACGCAATTTTGATTGTAGAATATGCGAAGATGAACCTGGAAGCAGGTATGCCTCTGGTGGAAGCGACTGTAGAAGCTGCTAAAGTACGTTTACGTCCTATTTTGATGACTTCCTTTGCTTTCATTTTAGGCTGCGTACCTTTGGCTATTGCTACCGGTCCTGGTGCTGGTGCCCGTATTTCCATGGGTAATGCCGTAGTTGGTGGTATGACCATTGCAACTTTCTTTGGTATCTTCCTGATTCCGGTACTCTTTGTTTGTGTAGAACAGTTCTTCTCCCGTAAGAAGAAGGATGCACCTAAAGAGGTATAAATAAGAATTAGCTTTCTAACCCTGTACATTTTGTACAGGGTTTATTTATTTATTTTTTTTTTCAAAAGGAGGGCTTTTTCTGTAGTATACTAGGGATATCTAGGTAATTTTCTACAAATAAAGAATGAGGGTGACGCGTGTGCAAAAATTTAACCTGTCCCTAGGCTTCTTACGGGATGTATGGTATTTAACTAAAAGCTATTGGCAATCAGAGGAAAAGAAAAAGGCGTTTTTTCTGCTTTTTTGTATTATTGCTCTGACCCTGGGCATTGTATATATGCTGGTTTTGCTTAATCATTGGAATAACAGCTTTTATAGTGCTCTGCAAAACTATCAGACGGATAAAATTTTTGATGAGCTGATACATTTTTCATGGTTGGCGGCTATTTACATTATTTTGAGTGTATATTCCTACTATTTGCAGCAAATATTAATTTTGAATTGGCGGCAATGGTTGACGGACCGTTTTTTGGATACTTGGCTAAAGAATAAAACGTATTATTATTTACAGATGTTTGGACATGATACGGATAATCCGGACCAGAGAATTAGTGAGGATGTACGTCTTTTTGTAGAAATGACGATTAGCTTCAGCGTTGGTTTATTAAAGGCCATTTGTACTTTTGTGTCCTTCGTCGTAGTGCTCTATGATTTGTCAGGTGCTTACCAATTTACCTTTTTAGGCAGGGAATGGGTAATAGAGGGCTATCTTTTTTGGGCAGCTTTTATTTACTCCATTATCGGTACCTATATTACGCATCTGGTGGGGCGAAAGCTGGTACAGATTAATTTTGTCCAACAGCGTTACGAGGCTGACTTCCGTTTCAGTATGATTCGTCTACGTGAAAGTAGTGAAAGTGTCGCCTTTTATCGGGGAGAGCAGCAGGAAAGAAGAGTTTTTAAAGAGCGTTTTACTAATCTGTTGGCAAATTTCTGGAAATTAGTTACTAAGCAGAAGCAGCTGGTCTGGTTGAATTCCGGCTATTCACAAATTGCGATTATTTTCCCCTTTATAGCAGCGATGAACTGTTATCTAGCTAAGGATATTACATTAGGTGGCTTGATGCAGGTGGCTAATGCTTTTGGCAGTGTACAGGGTTCTTTGTCCTATATCGTAGATACCTATGTGACCTTGGCCCAATGGCAGGCTGTTGTTATGCGTTTAACCTTCTTTGGCAGGCATATGCAGGAGGTTGCAGCTAAAAGCGAGCAATTTCAGCTGCGTAGAGCAGTTACCGCTGGTCAGGTATGTACGGAGGAGCTGCAGATTAATCTGCCCGATGGGACGCCTCTTTTACAGCATATAAATTTACAGCTGGAGCCCGGTAGTAATATTTTGATTAAAGGTGTGAGTGGTAGTGGTAAAAGTACCCTGCTACGAGGTCTAGCAGGCCTGTGGCCTTACGTTAAAGGAAAGGTGAGTCTACCGCCTCAGGAGCAACTGCTTTTCGTTCCCCAAAAGCCTTACCTGCCCATGGGAAGCTTAAGGGAGGTCTTACTTTATCCTGGTAGGCAGGCCTTTACTGATGCTCAGCTGGTGGAAGCTTTGGAAAAATGCCATATTGGTTATCTACGTACTAAGCTGGATGCAGTTGCAGATTGGTCCCATACTTTTTCTGTAGGAGAACAGCAGCGGCTGGCCTTTGCTAGAGTTTATTTACAACAGCCCCAATGGCTGTTTCTGGATGAGGCGACATCTGCGCTGGATGAGGAAACGGAAGCTGTTCTGTATGGACTGCTGGTGCAAGAATTAGCGGCAACAACGGTAGTAAGTGTAGGTCATCGTAGTACCTTAAATGAATTCCATCAGCAGGTATTAAGGCTTAATAAGAAGGAGAAAAATGTAATACTGCAATCTCTATAATAGTTTTCGACTATTATAGAGATTGTTGTTAAAATTAATACTTTAAAGTAATTAAAAAAAGCAAATTAAAAGTCCATTTGTCAACAATTAGAAAAATATTCTAAAATTGTGTGTCAAAAAGAAAAAAATAGTGTATAATGCTATTAGGTACAATTTATTGAAAATATTTTTTGCCCATTGTGCGGTAAAGTTTTTTTCAGTAAGAACAAAAAATAATTATATGAGGTGGTTACTAATGAATATCAAGGCACAAAAATACAGTGATTTTTTGAAGGCTAATAATATCAATGCTTTTGAAAGTCAAGAAGTAGAAAATGAAATGCATGCTGTTCTTTTTCGTTCTTTTATGGAAGTAAGTGGACAAAACTTGCCGACTATGTTAGTCTTAGACGATAGCATTTATATTATGTTGCAAGTTCGTGTTGCTGCCGGTGTGGTTAAAGAAGCCAATAGAGCTGCCGTTGTAGAACATTTGAACCAGTTGAATGAAAAGTATAAAGTATTTAAATACTATGTTAATGAAACAGGCGACATTGTTATCGAAAGCTGCATTCCTAGCACTAATGATGGCTTTGTACCTGAAATGGTTAACGCAGTTATCGAAGTTATTTTGAAACATTTAGTAGAAGAATATCCGCAAATGATGAAAATTGTTTGGGTTGACTAAGCTAAAAGTTTAAAGCAACATGTGGAGCTGTACAGTATTTTACTGTACAGCTTTCTTATATTCAGGCATAAGTTAAATAAAAGCTATAATTAATGATATTAAAATTAGTGGAGGGTCATTTTGAGAAGATACGGATTAAAAAAAGAGGAAGTACAGGCGTCCTTAGTAAAATATGGCAATAATGCTTTAAGTCAGCCACCCAGAGAGGGATTTTGGGATAAGCTTTTGGATAACTTTAAGGATCCTATTATTCGCATATTGATTTTAGCGCTACTGGTAAATGTAGTTTTTGTTTATTTGGGGCATGGTGATTGGATTGAAACGGCAGGTATCTTTGTAGCTATCGTTTTGGCCACCTTTGTTTCTACCTATTCCGAATATAGTAATGAAAATGCTTTCCAAAAGCTACAGGAGGAGGCTAGTCGTATCCGTTGCAAGGTATGGCGTGATGGTGAGCCCGTAGAGCTGTCTATTGACGAGCTGGTGCTAGGAGATGCCATTATTCTGGAGGCTGGCGATAAGATTCCTGTAGATGGTATTTTATTAGAGGGCGATATTAAGGTGGACCAGTCGGCCTTAAATGGTGAAAGTGAAGAGGCAGCTAAAATTGTTGCTGGTCCTGGTTTTATATGGAATGAGGAAAAAATTGATTTCCTGGAGGAGGAAAAACTCTTCCGCGGTAGCGTGGTTGTAGAGGGTGCCGGTGTGATGCAGGCTGTCAAGATAGGCGACGCTTCCATTTATGGACAATTAACTCAGGAGCTGAAGGACGATGAAAGAGATAGTCCGTTAAAATTGAAATTAAAAGGCTTGGCAGATGATATCAGTAAATTTGGCTATGCCGGTGGTATTTTAATTGCTGTTGCCGTTATGTTACATAAAATACTAGTAGCTGGTGGGCCTAGTGCATATTTAGCTAATATGACCGCAGTGATGGGAGACCTGGTGCAGGCTGTTATTCTGGCTATTATAATTATTGTTATGGCTGTACCTGAGGGTTTACCCTTGATGATTGCTATTGTTTCTTCTCTCAATATGCGCAAAATGCTTATGGATAACGTTCTGGTGCGTAAGTTGGTCGGTATTGAAACAGCGGGTAGTCTTAATATTCTTTTTTCTGATAAAACAGGTACTATTACTAAGGGCAAGCTGGAGGTTATCCGCTTTATTACTGGTGATAAGCAGGAGATTTTAAGCTTTGAGGAATTGCCGGAGCGTTTAAAGGAATTTACCTATCAGAATGTGGTTCTTAATACCTCTGCCGCAGTTAGTGATGGTGCTATTGTAGGCGGCAATATGACAGAAATGGCTATGAATAAATATATTGGCGGCTACCGTATGGAGGAGGCCGTTAAGCGCCTGCATTTTGTACCATTTAATAGTGCTAATAAATATTCCTGGGCTATGGTAGAGGGTCCTACCAAGGCCTACTGTCTGATTAAGGGTGCGCCTGAGCGTCTGATTCTCCAATGCTCCCATTATTGGGATATGGAGGGTAATAGACAGCTCTTAACCGAGGCAATGAAGGAACGGCTGGACCAGCGGATGCTGGAGCTGGCCGGGGACGCTATCCGAATGTTGGCTGTATGTACCTATGAGGAGCCGGTGGAGGGCGATGTTCTGCCTGCTACAGGTCTTACTCTGGTGGGGATTTTGGGCATTCGTGATGATGTTCGTCCTGAGGCTGTGGAGGCTATTGCGGCCGTACAGCAGGCCGGTGTCCAGGTAGTTATGATTACTGGTGACCGTAAGGAAACAGCTATGGCCATTGCTAAGGATGCGGGACTTTTACAGCATCCGGATGAGGTGGTTTTGACCTCCGAGGAATTGTCCCATATAAGTGATGAGGAGGTAAAGCTGTTGCTGCCCAAACTGCGGGTGGTGGCACGTGCGCTGCCAATGGATAAATCCCGTCTGGTAAGATTGTCCCAGGAGCTTAATCTGGTCGTAGGTATGACGGGCGATGGTGTTAACGACTCTCCTGCACTGAAAAAGGCCGATGTAGGCTTTGCCATGGGCAGTGGAACGGAGGTAGCTAAGGAGGCCGGTGATATTGTTATTCTGGATGATAATTTCCTCAGTATCAAAAAGGCTATCCTATATGGTCGTACTATATATAATTCTATTTGTAAATTTATTGTCTTCCAATTGACGATTAATTTCTCCGCCGTAGCGATTAACTTTATCGCACCATTTATCGGCATAGATAAGCCTCTGACGATTACTCAGATTTTGTGGATTAATCTGGTTATGGATACTCTGGCTGCCCTGGCCTTTGGCGGAGAGCCGGCCTTGGAAAAATATTTGGCTGAAAATCCTAAGCGTCGTACAGATCCGATTGTCAGCAAAAAAATGCTGGCTTCCATAATCTGGGGTGGTGTTTATATGACCATCATCGCCATAGTATTCTTTAAAAGCAGTTATGTGGACCATCTGTTCCGAGAAGCTCCTGACCATATTTATACCTATACAGGCTTCTTTAGCACCTATATCTTTATGGCTGTAGCTAATGGCTTTAATGTACGCGTCAGCGGTTTGAATCTTTTAAGTAATATCAACCTGAATAAAGGCTTTTTGAGGGTTATGAGCCTTATCCTGGTTATCCAGGTAGTTTTGACCTATGTGGGTGGACGGGTCCTGCGTACAGCACCTCTTAACCTACATGAATGGAGCATTGTTATCGGCTTTGGTCTGTCCATGCTGGTAATAGATTTTGTGCGCAAATTACTATTGAATAAAAATTAAGTTTACGAAACAAAGGGAGTGTGATTTATGGATCCCCTCGGGTATCTGAAAGAGGTTATTATCGTTCTAGTTTTAATTGGTGCTAATGGTGTACTGGCGATGTTGGAGATGGCTTTGGTATCATCTCGTAAAACTCGTCTGACCCAACGTGCAGAGGATGGGGATAAACAGGCGGCCTATGTCTTAAAATTAGCAGAGGAGCCGACTGATTTCCTTTCTACGGTACAGGTTGGTATCACCCTGGTCGGCATTGGTACAGGTGTTTATAGTGGTGCGGCTATGGCGGCACCCTTAACCGTTGTTTTACAGCAGCTGCCCTTTCTGGCACCCTATGCCGGTGTTGTTGCTTATACTCTGGTTGTAGCCCTAGTAACCTATTTAAGTATTATTTTAGGTGAGCTGATTCCTAAGCGTATTGCCATCGGCAATCCTGAAACAATGATTATCAGCTTTGTGCCTCTGGTTAAGATATTAATTACCTGCTTTAAGCCGATGACTGCTCTATTAAGCGTGTCCACTAAGTTTTTACTGCGCTTCACTGGTAATCACCGGGTGGAAGAGCAGGTTGTTACCGAGGAAGAGGTGCGCATGCTTATTGAAGAGGGTGCGGCTAAGGGTGTCTTTAACAAAGATGAGCAGCAGATTATTGATAATGCTTTTACTTTGGATGATATGCGTGTGGGTGAAATTATGATTCCTAGAACGAAGATTGCCTGGTTGGATTTGCATGATCCCTTGGAAAAACAACTGGCTCAGATTACTGAACAGCGTTATTCCTACTTTGTGGTAGCGGATGGAGATCTGGATAATATTAAGGGCGTCCTTTATACTAAGCGTTTCCTGATTCATGGTCTGAAGGGAGAATATGATCTTGAACAGGCTTTGAAAAAGCCCCTCCTAGTTCCGGAAAGTATGTCCATCAGTCAGGTGCTGAACCTGTTTAAGCATGAAAGAGTAAAAATTGCGCTGATTATTAACGAGTTTGGCTCTCTGGCCGGTCTGGTTACCCTTCGCGATGTAGTGGAGCACCTGGTGGGCGACGTTCCCTCCGATGATGAGGAATACGAGCCAGAGGTTATTCAGAAGGACGAGCACAGCTGGTATGTGGATGGCCTGCTTTCTATTAGTGAATTTGTAGAGTATTTTGACCTGGATGAAAAACTAGTAGAGGATAGTCGAGAGTATTACAATACTGTAGGTGGTCTGGTGGTTGATATCCTAGGTAATATTCCTCGTGAGGGGGATACCATTGAAATAGCTGGCTTAAAGATTGAGGTTGTAGATATGGACGGTAAAAGGGTGGATAAGGTGTTAGTTACCCAAAAGTCCATTCCTGTAGACGAAAAAGTAGAAGCTTAAAACTAAAAAATAAATATGTAAGAAAGCCGTACTCCATTTTTGCTGGAGTACGGCTTTTGTGTTTACCGATAAAATTTAATCCCGGGAAAAGGGCAGGTGCTTTTTGAGCCTTTGAAACAGGGTCGGCTGCTCAGAGAACGATGGGATTTCGTCTTCTGTAGTAGGCAGCTGGGGCAGGGTTGTAGAAGCTGGAGGTTCCTTGGCTTGCTTGATGAAGCTATGCCGGAGGAGCAGCTGCTTAAGGTCGCTCAGCTTGTCCTGTAGGTCAAGGGTGAAGCTTTCCTGGCTCTCCTGTTGGAGGGGCTTTAAGGTAAAGGGCAGAGGAATACTGTGTCCTGCCAGATTGAGACGGTTATCTTGAAAAAGTAGACAGCCCTGCTGGTAGCTGATTCTACCGTTAAGGTTCAAATTAGGAGTATAGGGTAAAAATTTAAATTTGTAGGCAAAATCCTGGAGGGAATATAGCCCATAGGCTTGTAGCTGCTGCTTTTTAATATTACCTTCCACTGTGATATTAAAGGAGGCGAGGCCTTTAATGGGCTCATCCAGCAGTAGGGAAATTTCGTGCCCATCGCCTACCAGATGAATGAGAAAATCTTCTGTCTGCAGGTTGAGTAGGGAATCCTCCAAGGAGAAGAAGCTGCTGTTGATATAGCAGGTGGAAGCCTTGCTGACCAGAATCCCTTCAAAGAGATCGACGGTACCGGCAAATTGGGAAATTTTTAGGGCCTTTCGATTAGGCAGGTCAAGGCGGATTTGTCCGTCAATGCTGATACCGGCCAATAAATGTCTGTTTTCCTGACGGAGGAAGCCCTGTAGCTGGAAGCCATCGAAGATATTGACATCAATATTACTTTTTAGGAAAAGCTTGTCACTACGCAGACGTAGCTTATAAATACAGCCTTTTTCACCCGGAGGGAGCAGATTGACGGTACCGTTTAGACGGATATTATGGCTGTCAATATTACAGTCCAGTTTTTTTATCTGAAAAAGAGCTAGGTCCAGACTGGAGAATTTACCTTCAATGTCTTCGATTAGAAGACCGTTGCTGTTAATGGAAAGGTCATTAACCTGCCAGCTGATGGCTCGGCAGACACATTTTGCACTAGTATACTCCAATACGGCTTTACAATCCGTCAGCTCACCGTCAATAAAATCCAGCTTGTCCAGCTGGACATAGGTGTGGAGGAGGGGCCAGAATTGCTTTAGCGGAAGCTTGTTGGCCCGGATGAGATAACGGTTGAGACCGTTCTGGTTTTGCAGGGTAATATTTTCGTCATCCAGCTGACAGGAAAGGTAATGGTAGGCAACAGGCTCGTTCCGCCATACACCATGGATGTTTTCCAAATGGAACAGCTGACCATTAAGCCTCAGCTTGAGAGTACCTCTTTCTATATAAAGCTTAAGTTGCTTGGGAAGTCTTAGAGCTGCGGGAGATAGGAGCTCTGGAGAGGCCTTTTGTAGATCTTGCTGGAGCTGCTGAGGGTCTTTAAGCTGGTAGCTGAGGCTGAGCTGGGGCTGCTGCAGGATAATTTCCTTAATTTCCAGTAGCAGTCTTTCCTCACGATTGCTATGAAAGAGCGCCAAGAAAAGAGCCATCAGGGTAGTACGCAACTCTACCCGGTGGATGCTGAGCTTTTCTATACCATCTTCATCCACCCAAATTAAATTGCAGAGAGTGATTTTATCCTTGGTAATGATGGGGGATTCTGTCACTTTTAAATTACCCGGAACCAATTTCTGCCGCTGTAAAAGTTTATTAACTAGATTTTGTGAAAGATTGACGCCTAGGGAAGAGGCTGCAAAGGCCACAATGGAAGAAAAGGTAAGCCACATCAGCTTAATAGTAATATCGAGCAGGGCGAAACCACCGAAAACTACCAGGAAGGCAGAAAGGGAGGCTACCAGAAGCACTACGGCTAAAATTTTTCTGAGCATGCTGAACACCTCACATATATAGATATAGATATCAATATCATAATTATAGCATGGAGCCTCGTGTACCGCCTTAGGAAAATAAAAAAGCCTTGGATAAATCCAAGGCTAAAGTACTATAAAATAAAAATGGTGATCCACCCGCGACTCGAACGCGGGACACCCTGATTAAAAGTCAGGTGCTCTACCGACTGAGCTAGTGGATCACATCTATTGCTGTATCAGCAACAATAGCTATTATACAGAGCTAAGGCTATCTTGTCAAGAAAAAAATAGCACCCAAAATAAAATTTGGGTGCTCAAGCTTAGCTTTGGGGTTAGGCTTCCAAAATTACGTTATCGATAAGACGGGTGGTACCAAATTTAACAGCTACTGCCAAAAGATTACGACCCTTTAGGGGAGTGGTAACAGGCTGCAGCTCAGGAAGAGCATAAATTTCTACATAATCAATAACACTCATGGGTTCGGAAGCGATACTTCTGCTTACCAGATCTACTAAATTTTGACCATTTCTTTCACCTGCGGCAAAGGCCTCCTGGGCTTTTTTCAGGCTACGGCTGAGAACTAAAGCGGCAGCACGCTCTTCCGGTTGCAAATAGGTGTTACGAGAGCTTTTAGCCAGACCATCAGCTTCACGGACAATGGGCATAATTTTCAGCTCTAGATTAAAGAATAAATCCTTGACCATGCGTTGAAGAACTTCTACCTGCTGGGCATCCTTTTGACCAAAATAAGCACGGTCCGGTTGAGCCAGGTTAAACAACTTGCTGACAACTGTGGTAACACCACGGAAATGAATGGGGCGGCTACGGCCACAAAGAACCTTGGTAACATCACCAGTTACCTCTACCCAGGTCATGGCAGTACTGGGGTACATTTCTTTAGGAGAGGGAGCAAACACTACGTTGGCGCCCATGACTTCAGCTAAATGGCAGTCAGCTTCGAGAGTACGGGGATAAGCGTCCAAATCTTCGTTAGGACCGAATTGGGTGGGATTAACAAAAACGCTGACCACTACACAGTCATTTTCAGCATGGGCTGCCTTAATCAGGGAAGCATGCCCCTCGTGGAGAGCACCCATAGTAGGTACAAGGCCGATGCTTTTACCGGCTTTTTTCCATAAAGCGATTTCAGCACGTAATTCAGCTACAGTTTTAATCAGTTTCATAATCAAATTTACCTCTTTTGCTTCAGATTTTGAGAATACTAGATTGCTTACTAGTCTTTGACACCTAGAGCAGGCTCTGTGCAATTTCTGGCAATAGATACTTGATGAATTTTGGTAGACTGTGTAAGAGGAGCATAAAAAAAGCACACTCCGACAGGGAATGCGCATAAATAGCTTATCTTGCGTCTCGTCCCGGTCCAAATAGATCCAAGCGATTATTGACATAATTTTAAAAAGCCTACGTTATTGATACAATTCCAGGGGATATTGTTCGACGTAGTAAATTTACCCGTACATAGTAGCACAGTTCTTCCTTTTTGACAAGGGAAAATTTTTAGCTGTGGGGTAAATAGTAGTATTTTTATAGGTTTTACTTTAAGAAAATTAGTAGGAAGAAGGGTGTAGACTAAAAGTGAATGGGTATAAATAGGTTTTTTAGTTACTTTTAAAACGAGAAATGAAGTGTTATTAAGATTACAGAAATTGAAAAATAGTTAAAATCTATGTTTCAAAAGTAACAAAAAGTTTACTTTTAGGGTGTTACATATTGTAAAGAAATATAGTATAATGTTTGAAGATGAAATGATGGATGTTCATTTTGTTCAGCACTGATATTGAAAAGATGTATTGTAATCTTCCGTCTTGCATTTAAATTTTTATTTTAACTAATAATTAAGTGAGGTTTATATGTTTTTCGATAATTATGACACACCGGTTTTCAGACCCCCCAGTGAAGCAAGAAGCTTTATTTTAAGAGTAACCAGAGGTTGCGCACATAATAAATGTACTTACTGTAATATGTATCGAGGGGTTCCTTTTCAAATTTTGACAGATGATGAAATTTCCCGCCAGATTGCTTTAGCGGCACATTATGGCAAGGATAAGGTTCGTCGAGTTTTTTTAGCAGATGGTGACGCAATGGTGTTGCCCACATCTAAACTGCTGAAGATATTACAGGCCTTAAAGGATACCTTCCCCAAGCTCCAACGAGTTTCCTCTTACGCAGCTCCCAAGGATATTCTGCGTAAATCTGAGGAGGAGCTGCGTCAGCTTAATGAAGCAGGCTTGCGGCTTTTGTACTATGGTATGGAAACTGGTGATGATATTACCTTAAAGACAGTTAATAAGGGTGTAAATGCAGAAGAGGCTATTGAGGCTGGTAGACGTGTTACTGCCAGCGGCATGAAGCTTTCTGTAATGGTAATTTTGGGCTTAGCCGGTAAAGAAGGGTCACAGAGACATGCTTTAGCAACGGCTAAGGCTATCAATATCATTAAACCCAATATGCTAAGTGCTCTTTGTCTGATGCTCTATCGTGGTAGCGAGCTGCTGGAAGAGTTTGAATGTGGTGAATTTAATCCGCCTTCTCCTAAGGAATTGATGGAGGAGTTGGCATTGATGATGGCTAATATTGACCTGCCCAAGGACCATCATTGCCTTTTCAGAAGCAACCATGTTTCCAACTATACTCCCTTAGCGGCTACATTACCCCAGGACAAGGAACGTTTATTATCTGAAATCGCCATGAGTGTGAAAGCACTGGGACGGTTGAAGGAATGGGATGTATATAATAGCTCTGCGTACTAAGACGCAGTTCAGGTAGTGCTGAAGGCTCTACCTATATTGAGGAGGGTAAGTAATGATTCGTGAAAGACGTAATAAAGAGAAGCTGGCGTCCTATTATAAAAAATTTATGGATGAGGGAATTGTCGATCCTAATGTGCATCCATGGGTAGCGGCTTCTTGGCAACGTTGCCGTGCTTTAAATTTGCCTCATGAAACTATGCCGAAAATCAACAAAATGAGTAAGGCGGAAATAGTTGAACATCAAAAGATGCATGAGTTTATTGTCCAGTATGTTGATGGCCTGTATGAACAGACCAAGCAGCACTTCAATATTCATAATTTGAGCATGCTTTTAATTGACGAGAATGGCTATGTTATTAAAAATTATGCGTTGCCCTTCTTTCAACGAGTTATTGAGGATATTCAAGGAATGCGCGTGCTGGAGGAGGATGTTGGTACCTCCAGCATCAGTATTGCCCGTGAGCATAATGTTCCTTTTTTGATGTTTGGTCCGGAAATGTGGATTAAGGATAGTCACTCCGGTGATGCCTGCAGTGCGCCTATCTGTGTAAATGGTAAAATCCGCTATATTATTTCCTTCTTCTCACTGGACCAGAATGATTTACCCTACGATTTATTGTTAAGCCTGCTTTTGACCATGAAGTATTCCATTGAGCAGCATTTATCCATGCTGGAGCGTTGGACGATTAACCAGATTATGATGGAACAGCTGCCTGTTTCCGTGTACTGGGTAGGTAAGCAGGGTGATATCAAGTATTGTAATGAAAATGGTCGTAAGCGCCTGGATGGTAAGGAACGACTGGAGGATGTCTTCCTCAATTACGAGCATGTGCCTGTGAAAAAGGCCCTGCAGGGCGTGCCTACGCATCGACGGGAAATTACCTGGATTACCCAGGACCGTACCTATGAGGATATTACTACGGTTATGCCCATTAAGGTGGGTAGCGAGGTGGAAAGTGCCCTGGTACTGTCCATGTCCATCGAGGATTTAAAGACTACGATTGCCCATGCAACCGGCTATAGCTCTCGTTACAGTCTGTATAGCATGGTAGGTGAAACCAATGAATTTTTGGCTCTGCAGCATAAGGCTACCCGTGTAGCCCGGACGGACCATAATATTCTTTTGCAGGGTGAGCCCGGCACTGGCAAGCAGCGTCTAGCACATGGTATCCACCAGGCCAGCTCCCGTGCGGCAGCGCCTTTGATTGTAGTAAAATGCTCCAACGCACCTATTGAGGATTTGAAGAGAGAGTTTTTCGGTAGTGACGATGGAGAACAGCCCATTGCTGGCAAATTGGAGCTATCCATGGGAGGTACCCTCTTCTTGGATGAAGTAGAAAAGCTGCCGGTAGAAATGGGAGATATTCTGGCTGATGCCCTGATGAAGGGTGATGAAAAGGGTACTGGCAAAAAATACAATGTCCGTGTCATTGCTGCCTGCGATTCTAATTTGAAACGTCTGGCGGATAAGGGACTTTTCTCTCGCAAGCTATATGAAGTGGTGCTGTACACTACTATGAGAATTCCTCCTCTTCGTGAACGCGTAAAAGATATTGAGATTATTGCCAACCATATTCTGGCAGAAATGTCTGCTCAGCATAATTTGCCACCTAAACGTCTGGCCCAGGATGCAGTGGAGCTGCTGCTGAATTGCAGCTGGCCCGGCAATATTAAGCAATTACAGGGTGTTATTGAGCAGGCCTTCTTCCATACGCCCAGCAGTATCATCGAGGCGGAAAATATCAAGCTGCCCGGCGATAGGACTATGGAAAAATCCTGGAAGTATGATAAGGACGCATTTATAGCGGCTTGGAAGTCTGCTGGCGGCAATATTAGTAAGCTGGCCTGCATGCTGGATGTTAGTAGGGTAACCTTGTACCGTTATTTGAAAAAATATGGTCTGGGACCTAAAAAACAATGCTAAACAGTTTTTAAAGATAGCTGTCTTTCTCGCAAGAGGAGGGCAGCTTTTTTATTTAATTAAGTAAGCAAAAATTACTAATTAATCATTTATTTAAAATGCTTGATTAAAGGTTTTTGTATGCATAAGAGGAAAAGATGATAAAATGAACAGGATACTTGAAGTATCCATGCTATGAAAAATTCAGCTTATATATAAATAAACATCTTATGGAGGAAAATGATTTGATGAAAAAAAGCTTATTGATTTTAGGTGCTGCTGCCCTTTTGGCAGCTCCTCAGGTAGTTGATGCAGAAGGCTTTGCTGTTAATGAATGGTCTGCAGAGGGTGTAGCTATGGGTGGTGCCCGTATGTTTGCTGAGGGCGATGCTGCGAACCTGGCTTACAATCCTGCTTCTATTACTAAAATTGAAAATAAAGCGAATAAGATTGTGGCAACCTACATCAGTCCCCATGGCGAATATACTGCTTTCCCCAAGGATACTACTACTAATGGCGGTTTACCTGCAGGTGTTGAAGAAGGAAAGAACCGGGTACATCCTGCCTGGATTCCTGGTCAATACTATGTTAAACGTATTAGTGATAATGAATGGTTTGGTATCGGTACTGTTACCCGTTTTGGTCTGGTAAGCCAGTTCCCGAATAACTCCATGGTTTCTACAAACTCTTCCAGTGCTAAAATGGCTGGTATGAGTATGATTCCTACCTATGCCAGAAAGCTGGACGACAAGTGGTCTGTAGCAGTTGGTGCGGAGATTAACTACGTCGGTCTGCAGCTGGACAAGGATCTGGTGCTGCCTAAAAATATGAAGAATGTCCTGGGTGGTATGGCTGCCGGCAAACCTGTTGCACCGGAATTTGATTTGCAGGGACCACGTGTTAATATGCAGATTGAGGGTGACAGCTATGCTTTAGGCTGGAATGCTGCTGCCAATTATAAGTTTGACGAAAAAAATGAAATGGGTATCGTCTACCGGAGCAAGATAGAGCATTCCATGAATGCTAATACCCGTTTTAAAACGATGGGGATGAGGGGTACTGCTGATGGTTATGGCACAGTAACTTTACCGGATAGCCTGGCTATTGGTTATAGTCATAAGTTTGACGATAAAACCCGCGTAGAATTGAACGGTACCTACACTAAATGGAGCTCCTATGACAGATTGGATATGACATTTAGTAATATTACTTTACCGGGTGCTCTTGCTGGTATGCTGCCTCCTGGAACTAAATTGCCGGACAGTGTTACCGTCCCCAGCTACAAGGGTTGGGACAACGGCTGGCGTTGTGCAATTGGTGTCGAGCATAAGCTAAGTGATAAATACAGCCTGTTGGCCGGCTATGCTTACGATGAGGCCTCCATTTCTACTGAAGGTGCAGACTTCATGGTGCCTACCGGTGACCGCATTACTTATTCCTTAGGCGGTCAATATCATGATGAGAAGGTAACTGTGGCTTTGGCTGCTGCCTACATGAAGGTGGGCGAGCTGACCATTCCTGGTACAAGCCTGGACCCTTTCGATCATGCACATTCCCATGATAGCTACACTAAGATTTACAGTATATCCTATCAATACAATTTCTAAAAATAACTGTTGGTTATAAATGGTTACCATTAGGGCTGCCCCGTTTGACGGGGGAGCCCTTTCTTGTTTAACTGGGGAAAATAGCCTATAATTAGCTAATACGAATGGAGGAGGAAGCTATGGCAGTAATTTTTTATTTAAGTGGCAGTGGAAACACTCTTTATGCAGCTCAAAGAGCAGCCCAGGCCTGGCCTGATTGCCGTCTGGAAAGTATGGCAGGTTATTTGCGTCATCCCTATGCTGTGAAGGATGGCCGGATAGGCATTTTCTATCCTACCTATTGCTTTGATGCACCTCCTCTGGTGCAGGACTTTAGCCGTCAATTACAGGCTCAGCCTGATTATTGTGCAGTAGTTACTACCATGGGTGGTAAGGAGGGACTAGCACTTTGGACGGTACAGCAGATATTGGCTTCCAAGAGGCTGAGCGTGGCTTATGCTCAAACTGTCGTGATGCCGGATAATTTTTTTAAGCTGCCTCAGAGCTTGCGACAGAAGCTTTTAACTAAATCTGAGCTGGCTTTAACTAGACTGGTAACAGACTTACAGGCAGAAAAGCTTTCTGTAAGGGCGATAAAATCGGCTAATTTTTTTTAGCGTTGGGCAACGCAAGTCAGCTGGTGGAGCTTAAAGCATGTAGTAAAAATACAGCAGTTGCAGGTGAACCCGAACCTATGTATTGGTTGTGGGTTATGTGAGCGGCTTTGTTCTCTTAAAAATATCCAATTTCAGCAGGGGGTGCCTGTTTTTGGTAATAGTTGTGCACATTGCCTAGGCTGCCTACATTGGTGCCCTCAAAGTGCTATCAGGGCAGGAAGCATTAAGGTTGATGCACAAAGCCGTTATGTACATTTCAAGATTACACCAGAAATGTTTCGCTGAGCAAATCTAAGCGCTTGGGTATTATCTTGAGCTATTTAAAGACTGGGGGCAGGATTTTCTTTACTTATGGCGAACTTAACACTGTATAATATAATTAAAATTTAAAAGGAGCAGATAAATGAGTACATTCGACAAGGTTTTGCTGGCAACCGATTTAACGCCGCAGTCCGATCATCTTACCGAGTGTCTGTTTAGCCTTTGCCCCGATACAGAAACGGAAGTAGTGTTGGCGCACGTTTTCGATGACGATGACGACGCCGACCCTGACGGTAGTGAGTATAAAAAAGTCAGCAGTCGTTTAGAAGGGTATAAGAAGGATTTAGAGCAGGCAGGCTATGAGGAGGTAAGTGTTGTTACTCCTGTAGGAGAGCCATTTGAGGCTATTTCTTTGGCAGGAGAGGAACAGGAGGTTGATCTTGTCATGGCAGCATCTCATGGTAAGGGCCTGTTAAAAACCGCTCTTTTGGGTAGTACGACCTTTGACCTGGCTCGTGCCACCACGGTACCCTTATTCATTAGTAAGGATGACGATGGTCGGGATTGTGCTAAGCTTTTGGATATGGTCATGATTCCCACCGATTTTTCCAAAAAATCCCTCTGTGCCCTGAATTATGTACGAGGCCTACGGGAATATGTTGGTAAAGTTATTTTCGTCCATGTTATTGAACGTTATCGTAGTAAGCAGGATTACAAAGAAAAATATGGTAATGCAGTGATGTTTCTGCAGGAATTAGTTGATGAAATGAAAATTTTTGGCATTAATGCAGATTACCGTATTGAACGAGGTGCCGCATCTAAGGAAATCGTCCATGTAGCTCGTAAGGAACATGTAAAACTGATAGTTCTTTCTAAAACTGGTGCTGGTCTGGTGAAGGATCTGATGTTGGGAAGCACGGCACAGAACGTTGTTTTGAATGCGGACTGCGCTGTAATGCTTTTCCCGGCCGAGGATAATGGCGACGATTAAAAAAATATTAATTTTTTTACAAAAAGCCTTGACTTGTAAGGTAAATGCCCGTATAATACTACTTGCAGTTGTTTTTGAGCTGCGAGTACGTATGTACTGGCAAAATTGAAAAATTAAGTTTTCAACATGGAGAGATGACCGAGTGGTTGAAGGTGCACGCCTGGAAAGCGTGTGTACGGGAAACCGTACCGAGGGTTCGAATCCCTCTCTCTCCGCCACTTAAAAAACCGCCGCAACTGAGCGGCTTTTTTATTTCTCTGTAAGGCCGTGAATGCTGGGACCTACGCAATGGGAGCCTGTGAATCAGGTCAGGTCCGGAAGGAAGCAGCCTTAAGCGGATACTTTCATGTGCCGTGGGGGCGCCCGGTATTTGCGGTCCTACAGGGAAGTAAAATACAAGACCTTGACTAGAAAAGTCAAGGTCTTTTCTTTTTGGCTGATGTATAATATAATTAATATGATTATCTTAAAATCAGCTGGAAAGGTAGGTAGGGGAAATGGCTTATGTAGCGTTATACCGTCGTTGGCGTCCTCAGAATTTTGATACTCTGGTAGGACAGCAGGCGGTGAAAACGGCTTTAACCAATGCTTTGTCCAGTGGACGCATTGCCCATGCCTATCTTTTTACCGGCCCACGTGGTACTGGTAAAACTAGTACAGCTCGCATTTTGGCTAAGGCTTTAAATTGTGAGCAGGGGCCTACTGCCCATCCCTGTGGGGTTTGTGCTAACTGTGAGCGCATTACCAATGGCAGCTCCATGGATGTTTTTGAGATAGATGCCGCTTCTAATCGTGGTATTGAAGAAATTAAAGCCCTGAGGGAGCAGATTGCGTTTACTCCTGTGGAGGGTAAATACAAGATTTATATCATTGACGAGGTCCATATGCTGACCACGGAGGCTTTTAATGCGCTTTTAAAGACTTTAGAAGAGCCTCCGGCTCATGTGATTTTTATTTTAGCTACTACGGACCCTCATAAAATTCCAGCTACGATCCATTCCCGTTGCCAGCGTTTCGATTTTCGTAGGGTAACGGTGGAAGAAATTGTTGAGCATTTAGCCATGGTAGCCTCTAAAAGTGATATTCAGGTGGATGAAGAGGCCTTACGCTTAATTGCTATTCAGGCTGAGGGCGGCATGCGTGATGCGCTTAGCCTGCTGGATCAGTGTGGGGTTATGGATAAGCAGGTGACGGCTGCTACGGTACGTGAGGTTCTGGGTATCGTAGGCAGGGAGGTTCTGCGGGAGCTGGTCAAGGAAATAGGTAAGCAGGATTTGGCTGCTGCTCTGGCTCAGCTGCACATACTTCTGGAACAGGGAAAGGATGCTCGTCAGGTTTTGACAGAGCTGGCAGAATACCTGCGTGCGCTACTGCTTTATAAAGCGGCGCCCTCCTATCAGGAGGTATATTTAACCGATACTGCTGAAGCTCTGCAGGCCAGTGCTCCCCTTTACGGAAGGGACAGGCTGATGGCAGCGGAGGAGCGTATTCATGCGGCTTTAGGTGAGATGCGTTGGTCTGCTAGGCCCAGAATTACGGCGGAGCTATGTTTATTTGATCTCTGCCGTCTGGAAGGCAGTACTCTGGCAGCACTGAGCGCTAGAGTAGAGCAGTTGGAGGCACAGTTGGCGCAGGGGCTTCCTGTGAAGCCGACAAGCCAGTCTGTTATACCGGAGACACCGTCGTCTGTCCCAAAGGCTGAAGCAATGGCCGCAACCGCTACAACGGTATCACCTCAGCCGGAGACCGTGGTACCGAGACCTACGGTTCCAGCAATATCGGCTTCGTCGGCCGGAGCAGCAGGAAAGGTAGCGGCTCAGCCGCAGGCAGCAGCTCCCTCCGCGGATACGGGTGATATATCCACGGGTGAAGAATATTGGCAGCAGACACTGGATTTCCTGAAGCGGGAAAAGAAAATGGCCATGGTTTCCTGTGCTCGTGGTGGCAAGGTACAAAGTTATCTCAACGGCGTCTTGCAGGTAGTTTTTAAAGCTCCCTTCCAGTGCGCACGTATGAATAAAGAGGACTATAAAAAGGTCTTCGAGGATGTACTGCTTAGATTAACCCGGCAGAGTATCAAGCTTGATTGTGTAACTGCCGGCACTAAGCCGTCCCGGTCTCAACAGGAGCGGCAGGCTCAGCCTAAAGCTCCCGCAGCTTCTACACCTCCGCCTGTTACAGGTAAGGTGGAACCCAAGCTGCAGAAGGCATTGGCGGTTTTAGGTGGTACATTACATGAAATTTAAAAGATTTGTTGAAATTAAAGGAGGATTTTATTATGTTTCCTGGTGGCATGGGTAATATGCAAGCGATGATGAAGAAAGTGCAGAAAATGCAAGCTGAGATTGTGAAAAAACAGGAGGAGCTGAAGCAGCGCACTATTGAGACTACTGTTGGCGGCGGTGCTGTAACCGTTGTTGTTAATGGTAAAAAGGAATTACAATCTGTAAAAATTGATCCCTCTGCAGTTGATCCGGAGGATGTAGAAATGCTGGAGGATTTGATTGTAACTGCTGTCAATGAGGGTGTACGCCAGATTGATGAGCTTAGCGAGAAGGAAATGGCTAAGATTACCGGTGGCATGAAGATGCCCGGCATGTAAGCATGGCCAGAATGATTAAGCCCTTAGCTAATCTTTACGAGCAGCTAAGGCGTTTACCGGGCGTGGGTTCAAAAACTGCTCTTCGCCTTGCCTACCACATTATTGATATGCCAGCTGAGGATGTACAGCATCTGGCAACGGCCTTATTAGAGGCCAAGGGGCATATTCACTATTGTCAACGCTGCTTTAATTTGACGGATGCCGAGATCTGCAGTATCTGTACTGATGCAGGCCGGGACAGCTATACTATTTGTGTGGTAGAGCAGCCTCAGGATATTGTAGCTATGGAGCGTAGTCGTGGCTATCATGGCCTTTATCATGTGCTCCATGGAGCTCTTTCTCCTCTGGATGGTATTGGACCGGATAATTTACGTATTCGTGAGCTATTTCAGCGCTTACAGCGGGAATCCATTACGGAAATTATTATTGCGACTAATTCCAATGTGGAGGGAGAGGCCACGGCTACCTATCTAGCTCAGCTGTTAAAGCCTGTGGGAGTGAAGGTGAGCCGTATCGCACATGGCCTGCCCGTAGGCGGTGATTTGGAGTATGCGGATGAGGTAACTCTTTCCAAGGCTTTGGAAAATCGTCGTGAAATGTAGGAAAGGCAGGCTAAATAATGGACTTTTTGCAAGAAGTAGCGGATGCAGCTGGGCGTTTGTCAGACAATCTTGGTGATTCTGTGGACGTGCAGCAGGCTATATCCAGCTTGGAGGGACTGATACCGTCAGAACTGATTAATGGCATGCAGGAGTTTTGGCCCTTGCTGCTGGTCCTCTTTATCTTGTTTTTTGTAGTGGAGCTTTTTGAGCTGCCTTTAAAATTAATCTGGAATGGATTAATTGGTGCTGGTACGCTTTTTGTTATTAATCTGATAGGCTCCTTGGTGGGCTTTACCATGAAAATTACCATATGGAAAGCTCTGGTTGCCGGTGTTTTAGGTATTCCAGGTACCATTGCTGTAATTATCTATGAAATTTTTGGATAAAAGAGAGGATGAGAATAATGTCAATTTTACGTAAGGCTATGACCATTGCTGGTAGTGATACCAGTGGCGGTGCTGGTATGGAGGCAGATTTAAAGACTTTTGAGGAATTAGGCGTTTATGGCATGACTGCTTTGACGGTTATTGTAACTATGGACCCTCATAATAATTGGTTTCATAATGTATTTCCTATAGAGATGCATGTAGTGGAAAAGCAGTTGGAAACTATTTTAGAGGGCGTGGGCATTGATGCTATGAAGACTGGTATGCTGGGTAGTGCAGCTTTGGTAGAGCTTGTGGCCAAGTCCATAGACCGCTATCATTTGCGTAATGTAGTTATTGATCCTGTAATGGTATGCAAATTCAGTGATGAGATTATGGTCCCAGAAGCAGCTGAAGCCATTAAACGTCTGCTGGTGCAGCGGGCTGATATTATTACTCCCAATGTTTTGGAAGCGGCCTATCTGGCAGATATGCCCCAGGTAAGGACCGTGGAGGAAATTAAGGAGGCCGCCGGACGTATTAAGGAGCTAGGCGCGCGCTATGTTGTTATAAAGGGTGGTGAACGGATGGATGAGGATGCCGCCGTGGATATTCTCTACGATGGCAAAAATTTCCGGGAAATGTCCGTTAAGAAGATTTATCCTTCCTACAACCATGGTGCAGGCTGTACCTATTCTGCAGCAATTACGGCCGGTTTGGCTAATGGTCTGGCTATGGAGGATGCTGTAGCCCAGGCTAAGGCTTTTATTACTGCTGCCCTGGAGCACTCCTTTGTACTGAATAAGTTTACCGGATGCACTAACCACACTGCCTATAAGGTTTATTTAAACAAATAATTTTAACGTAAAAATTTAGCGCAACTTTTAAGTTGCGCTATTTTTATTGCTTAAAATACTTTTGAAGATGATTTGTCCAGGTCGAAAGCAAAAATACTGTATACAATTAGAGAAATACTGTATACAACAACATTTGCTTAAGATTATCTGTTATAATCTAAAATAGGAAATGGAATTATATTTTATTAGGGGGTCTGTGAGATGAACTTATCTACAAAAATCTTAATTGCTCTCGCTCTTGGTATCGTTGCTGGTCTAGAGCTGGGCGTGGAGGGTGCCGAATTTGTCAAAACCTGGATTGCACCATTAGGAACTATTTTTATGAATTTAATCAAGATGGTTATAGTACCTTTGGTATTCTCCTCCTTGGTTATGGGCGTTTGTGGCTTGGGCGATGTTAAAAAGCTGGGTCGTATAGGTATTAAAACCGTTGGCTTGTATTTAGTTACTACCGCTTTTGCCATTGCTTTAGGTATTACCTTGGGTATCCTGGTAGAGCCTGGCGTGGGCTTACAGCTTTCTACCGAGGGGTTGACAGCTTCTGCTAAGGCTGCACCTCCTATCATGAAGGTTATCATCGATATCTTTCCTAGCAATGCTTTGCAGGCTATGGTTAAAGCTAATATGCTGCAGATTATCGTTTTCTCCTTGTTTGTGGGTGTAGGTATTGTTTCTGTAGGTGAAAAGGCAGAAGCTTTAAAGGATACTATTAATGGCCTGGCTGAAGTTTCCTACAAAATGGTTGCTATGATTATGTCCGTAGCTCCTATTGGTGTTTTTGGCTTGATTACTCCTGTAGTAGCTGTTAATGGTCCTGCAGTACTGTTACCGCTTCTGAAGGTTGTTGTTGCCATATATGTTGGCTGCCTGCTTCATGCTTTGGTTGTTTATGGCGGCTTGATTAAATTCTTTGGTGATGGTAATCCTGTAGCGTTCTTTAAGGGCATTATTCCTGCCTCTCTGATGGCTTTTTCCAGCTGTTCCTCCGGTGGTACTTTGCCATTGACTATGGAGTGCTTACGTAAGATGGGAATTTCCAAGAGTATTTCCAGCTTCATAATTCCTCTGGGTGCTACTATTAACATGGATGGCACTGCTGTATACCAAGGTATATGCGCATTGTTCGTAGCTCAAATTTATGGTGTTGATTTAAATGCTGGTCAATATATGACTATCATGCTGACTGGTACCTTGGCTTCCATTGGTACCGCAGGCGTTCCTGGTGCAGGCTTCATTATGCTGACCATGATTTTGACATCTTTGGGACTGCCTTTGGAAGGCTCTGCCCTAATTGCAGGTATCGACCGTATTCTGGATATGCCCCGTACCTCTGTTAACGTAACCGGTGACGGCGCTGTCTGCTGTATCGTAGATAAGAGTGAAAGAGCTCACGAAGAAGCTTAATAAAATTTACTTTGTAAGGCACTGGCTTAGGCCAGTGCCTTTTCTTTTGCTCCGATGGCAGGATAAATAGTCTTGTATGTAGAAAAGAACAGAGCGAATTCTTTGGAATTTAATAGTTGAGATACCGTGGTGATAAGTATGAAAAATTTACAAGTGGCTTTATATGAAAAATTACACCAGCGCCCCGCAGGCGTTGATAAGCTGAATAGATTATGGGAAGCTGCAGTTATCGTACCTCTGGTGGAAACGGAAGAAGGAGTTTCCCTGCTTTTTGAGGTGCGTTCCTCCAAATTGAACAGCCAGCCGGGAGAAATCTGTTTTCCTGGTGGCAAGTATGAATGTGTTGATAAAAAGTTTTCCACTACGGCTGTAAGAGAAACCTGTGAGGAACTGGGACTGGAGGAAAGCGATGTGGAACTTTGTGGTCCTCTGGACTGTGTAGTAACCCATGCAGGGCCGATAATTTACCCCTATGTCGGTATCCTACGTCAACCACAGAAGATTTCCTACAATAGGGATGAGGTGGCTAAGGTTTTTACCGTACCCCTAAAGGCCTTGCTGGAGCAGGAGCCCCGGACCTGTTATATGCAGATGGCAGACCGCCCTCGGGAGGACTTTCCCTTTGAGCTGGTGCCCTACAAGAAGAAGGATTGGCGTTTTCATAAGGATTACATTCTATATTTTTATCAATATCAGAATTATGTAATCTGGGGCATGACGGGAAGAATATTATATGCTTTTTTGAGAAGGAACAGGACAATTCTTCAGGAATTTGCCAAATAGAATGAAAGGATATCAGGTATGAGAGAAATATGGAAACAGCACTGGCAGAAGCTGGTGGCGCTGTTAGTAGTCGTCGTTGTAGGAGTATGTTTTGTTATGGGACAGATGGGAGAAAAAACCTATCTGGATAAATTGTCCCATAAGGATAGGCTTGCACTAAAAAAGAATATCGTAGTTCTAGGTGTGGATAGCCGGGCAAGTGAACAGGATACAGGTCGTAGTGATACTCTGTTTGTTGTTATGTTGGATGAACAGAAGAAAACCCTATCCCTGCTCTCCGTACCTAGGGATACCAGGGTAAAGCTGGATGACTACGGTTGGGATAAGATTAACCACGCTTATGCTTATGGCGGTCGTGAGCTGACTCAGCAGACCGTAGAGGAGCTTTTAGGCATTAGGGTAGATAATTACGTGCTAGTGGATTTTAGCGGCTTTAAGGGGCTGGTAGATGCCATAGGCGGTGTGGATGTGAATGTAGAAAAGGATATGTACTATCACGATACCTGGGATGGTTTTACAGTGGATTTACAAAAGGGTGAGCAGCATCTGGATGGTGAAGCAGCAATCCAGTATGTGCGCTATCGTGATGAGGAAGGCGATATCGGTCGTATTCGCAGACAGCAGAATTTTTTGATGGCGGTATATAAAAGAATTAATTCCGCTAATATGATTGTCCGTATTCCAGGACTAGCTCAACAGTTGAATTCTATGATTGAAACTGATATGCCCTTGGATAGCATGGTGGATATGGCTAAGGGTCTGCGTAACATGATGCAGACGAAAGGGTTACAAATGGATACGGTACCCGGTACGCCTCTCTATATAGAGGGCATCAGCTACTGGGTTCCAGATATTGTAAGCCTGCGTGAAAAAATGGTTAACATGCAGGGCGCTAAGATGACGGAATCCTATCGACAGGCGGCACAGGTGCTAGCCGGTGAGTATGAGCAGAATCTGGAACAGGCCGTAGTGGAGGAACAGCCCGCTGAGGAGAAGGAAAACGAAGAACCGACCACGACCATTGGTGATAAAAAGGTAAAGACCAGAATTGCCCCTCTACGCAATGGTACTGTTGTTAAATTAGTTAACTGCTCTGGTGATCCTGAGAAGGCCAGCTTGGCTACTGCGCAATTAACCAGTGCCGGCTTTCAGGTTATTGATGGTGGCGAGGGTGATAAAATCAGGAAGACCGAGGTTGTTTCCACTACTGTAGATGGTGCTATTATCGCACGTCTGGACCAGGTTCCCTTTGAGCATAAGATGAAGATTAGCCGTGATGGTAAGCAGGATTGTCAGGGAATAATCTTTTTAGGTAAGAATTTTAAATAAAATGTGACAAGTTGTATAAAAGTTTACAAAAAAACTTGCTTTTTAGATAAGCATTTGTTAAAATCAGATTATAAAACAGCCCCTCATTTGGCCCTTCTTCGTAAGGGCTTTTTTTTTTGCTTTTTTCCCTAGTTAGTTAAGAATAACTAAAAATACATTGCAAAGATGGTAAAATTCATAGAACTGTGATAAAATAAAATATAATTGTAAACTTAGAACGGAGAATTGAGAAGATGGAGGAGTATATGCACGAAGATATACACATTGTTTTAGATAGTGTTTCTGATGTCCGAGAAACGGCTTTAATCAATAATCCTCGTATACATGAATTACGTATGATAGTACGTCATGGAAACGAAGAATGGTATGACGGCGATAAGCCTCTTGAAGAAATGTTCAAGATGGTTGAAAGCACCGGTGAATTGCCGACTACATCTCAACCATCAGTTGGTGAAACTTTTGAGCTGTTGCGTGATTTGGCCCAACAGGGTAAAAAGATTCTGGTAATTAACTGCGATAGCGTTCTCAGTGGTACCTATCAATCCTGTTGCATGGTTGCCCGCGAAATTATGAAAGAGGTTAAGGGTTCTGACATTCGCGTTATTGATAGTAAGCTGGCTAGTAATGCTATTTGTGGCATTGCAGAAAAATTACTCGGAAAAATTGAAGCTGGTATTACTATGGATGAAGCAGAGGCTCATGTTATGGACATGGTTAAAAGAACAACAATATTCTTTACTATAGATTCTTTAGAATACCTGGCTAAGGGTGGGCGCATTGGTTCGGTAAGTGCTTTGTTAGGAAGTATTTTTGGTATACGTCCTATTATCAGAGTGAATCCGGACGGTAATATCGTTTCCATTGATAAATGCCGTACTCGTAAAAAGGCCTTGAAGCGTCTAATTGAATTTGCTGAAGCCGAGGGTGAGCCGGAGGAAATCTTCACCCCCTATTCTATGGCCGACGCAGATGCCAAATATTTGGAAGAAGAGATGTCTCAAAGATTTCCTGGGGTTCCTATTAGAAGTGGTCGTATTGGTACCATCATTGGTACACATCTCGGTCCTAGTGCAATAGGTTTATTTGTGCGCACTAAGGCTTAAAGAAAGGTTGTTTTTAAGATGTCTTTAGAAAAAGAGATGATTAACGGTAAACAATTTAAGGATATGCTTTTAGGGGCGTATCGTAGCTTTGAGAAAAACTTTCGTTTCATCAATGATCTGAATGTTTTTCCCGTTCCCGATGGTGACACAGGTAGTAATATGATGCATACCATGGCTTCTGTAGCTAAAGCTGTCAGCGCTATGGATGATACAGCTGATGTGGGTGAGGTAGGCTCAACTGCTGCCCGTAGTGCTATTATGGGTGCACGTGGTAATTCCGGTGTTATTCTTTCCCAATTGCTACGCGGTATCGGCCGTGGTGTAGTTGGCAAAAAAAAGGTAAGCAATGGTGAATTGAGCAAGGCCTTCCAATATGGTATTCTCTACGCATATCGTAGCGTTGCTAAGCCGGTTGAGGGAACCATCCTGAGCGTTGCCAGAGGCATGGCTAAGGGCGCTTACGACATCATGAAAAAGGGTACTAATCTGGAAAAAATTCTAGAGGAGCTTATCCGCATAGGCAAAAAGGAATTAGCTGAAACTCCTGAGAAGCTGCCTGCTTTAAAGGCTGCTGGTGTAGTTGATGCCGGTGGACAGGGTCTGATTGCTTTTTTTGAAGGCTGTCTTGCCGGTCTGCGTGGTCAGGATTGCGCAGTTTTGGATGTACCTAAAAAGGATCCCGATGCGCATATACACCATCATGATAATTTAGAACCCTTGGATTTGGAATATCCTTATTGTACTGAAGTTATTATCAAAGAGGCTAATGTAGATAAGAAAACAGTTACTGATGCCATTGGCGGCTTAGGTAATTCTATGATTGTAGCAGTGGTAGAGGATATTGTAAAAATCCACATCCACAGCAAGAATCCTGGTAAGATTTTAAATATCGCTCAGCAATGGGGTAGCCTCCATGATATAAAAATTGAAAATATGAAGGATCAGCATGAAAACCGTATTTTCTCCGATGAAGAGGTAGCTGCTGCTACTGCTGCGGAACAGCAGGGTATTGGTATTATTGCCGTTGCTGCTGGTGAAGGTATTGCTGAAATTATGAAAAAAATGGGCGTTACCGACATTATTTCCGGTGGTCAAAGCATGAATCCCTCTGTGGAAGCCTTTGTCAATGCAGTGGAAGATGGTGGACGAGAAAAATATATTATTCTGCCCAATAATAAAAATATTATCCTGGCAGCTGAACAGGTAAAAAAATTATTAGGTGAGGAAAAGGTTGCTTTTGTACCGACGATTAATTTGGCTCAGGGGCTGGCTTCGTTGCTGTCCTTTGATAATGCCAAGGGCCTGGAAGAAAATACTCTTTTGATGGGTAAGGCTGCCAGTGAGGTTGATGGTGGTGCAATTACTGTGGCTGTACGTGATAGCGTAGTGGACGGGATTGCCATTCATGAAGGTGATTATCTGGGCCTTTTGAATGATAAGATAGTCTGCACCGGTACTGATTTACAAGCTGTCCTGCAGGAGATGCTGGCGGATAAGGACTATGAACTGGTAAGTCTTTATTATGGCAGTGGTTTGCCGAAGGAGGCAGCAGAAGCTATTGCAGCAGAGCTGGAGGAAATGAATGAGGACTGGGAAGTAGAATTGTTCTATGGCGGTCAGCCCCTCTATCCTTTATTGATGGCTTTTGAATAAGTAGAACTTTAAAGGGCTTCGCCTGTGGGCGAGGCCCTTTTTGTATTTAGGGGGTAGAGAAGGATGGAAAAGGTTATCGGTGCAATTCTTATAGGTATTTTTTTAGGTTGGTTCAATTTATGCTCCTATAGGCTTAGGGCGGTTTTAAATAAATTTTCTCTACTCTGCTTAGTGATAATGCTACTTTGCCTCGGCGCCAAAATAGGCTGTAATCCGCAGCTGTTGGATAAACTGAGCCTGCTGGGAAGGCAATCTCTTTTCCTGGGCTTTAGTATAATTTTAGGCAGCCTTGCTGCTTTATGGCTGACGATTAAGTTTTTGGACAAGAATTTTGAGGAGGAAGAGTTATGATGGTGGCAGGCTTGTTCCTGGCGATTATGTTGGGAATTATGGGCGGGTATTATTTTATTGACCTTAGCCAGGTAGAGCTGTTGGATACGATTTTGATGCATGCTCTTTATTGCATGATTCTTATAGCGGGAATAGAAATTGGTAGTAATCGTCAGCTGCTGAAAAAAATTTGCACGCCGCAAAATTTATTGTTAGCCTTAGCTCTGCCGGTGGCTAATATTTTAGGTAGCCTGGTGGGTGCTTGGGGCAGTGGCTGGGCCTTGGGGTTAAGCTTTTACGACTCCACTTTGTTGGCACTTTCTCTGGGTTGGTATAGTTTAGCTTCTGTGCTGGTCAGCACCTCCTATAGTACGGAGGTTGGAACATTAGTTTTTTTAAGTAATATGCTGCGGGAGGTTTCTTCCTTTGTATTGATACCTCTACTGGCTAAGTGGCATAAGCTGCTTTGTATTGCTCCTGGTGGGGCAGCTACTATGGATTCCCTTTTACCTCTGGTTATCCGCTCCGGAGGTATGCATACTGGGATGTTTTCCTTTGTTCAGGGGCTGGTGCTTTCTCTTTTGGTACCTGTTTTTCTTTCTTTACTTTTAGGATAGTCCTTTCAACACAAAAGGCACTCTGCGGTAGCTGGGCTACGCAGAGTGCCTTTTGTGAGTGCTATGGGAGAAAGTTTATTTTCCTAAGCGTTTTAGACTGAGGCCAATACGATTACGAGTTTCGTCGATGCTAATAATTTCTGCTTCGATGATATCGCCCACGGCAAGTACGTCCAAGGGATGGCGGACGAATTTGGTACTTAGTTCGCTGATATGAATAAAACCAGCACTCTTGAGACCGATGTCAACAAAGGCTCCAAAATCCACTATGTTTTGGACCTTGCCTTTAATGGTGCTGCCAATAAGTAAATCACTAAGCTTGGCTACGTGGCGACGAGTAAGCGGTGCAGGTGCATCCTCACGGGGGTCACGACCAGGACGGGTCAGGGCTTCCAGAATGTCTGTTACTGTGGGCAGTCCGGCTTGCAGCTTCTGTGCCAGCAGAACAGGGTCAGCCTGGGCAGCAGCCTCCTGCAGCTCCTTTGTCTGGCACTGGTCCAGTTGGTAGCCCAGGGCTTGGATAAGCTGTTTTGCCAGGGCATAGCTTTCTGGATGAACGGAGGTGTTATCAAGAGGGTTGCTGGCATGATTAATCCGGAGGAAGCCCGCACATTGAGTGAAGGTGGCTGGACCGAGGCGTGGAACCTTCAGCAGCTCTCTCCGGCTGGTGAAGGCACCATGCTCATCCCGATAGGCAATAATATTTTTGGCAACGGTGGAGGAAATACCAGCTACATAGCTTAAAAGGGCAGGGGACGCATTATTCAGCTCCACGCCCACATGGTTAACACAGGATTCTACTACATTACCCAGTGTCTGAGTCAGCTCCTTTTGGTTAACGTCATGCTGGTACTGGCCTACACCGATGGCCTTGGGTTCTATCTTAACTAGTTCTGCTAGGGGGTCCTGTACGCGTCGGGCAATAGAAACGGCTCCACGGAGGGAAACATCAAGTTCTGGCATTTCCTCATGAGCCAGCTTGGAGGCGGAGTAAACTGAAGCTCCGGCTTCACTGACGATTAGGTAGGAGGTCTGAAAATGGTATTTTTCCAGCATTTTGGCAGTGAATTGTTCTGTTTCGTAGGAAGCAGTGCCGTTGCCGATAGCAATTAGGCTGATAGGATACTGGCGAAGCAGCTGGGCAAAGCGTTCTTCAGCCTGCTCCTGCTGGTGCGTGCTACCGGTCAGGTAGAAGATGGTTGTGGTCAAAACACGGCCATAGCTATCAATAACGGCAGATTTACAGCCGTTACGGTAACCTGGGTCCATGCCTAAAACAACATGCCCGCTAATGGGAGGCGTGAGCAGCAGCTGACGCAGATTAGCGGCAAAAACATGAATAGCCTGTTTTTCTGCTGTTGCCGTTAGCTCGTTGCGAATTTCTCTCTCTATGGAGGGGAGCAGGAGCCTTTTATAGCTATCCTCCAGAGCAGTACGGTAATAGCTGTAGAGTGAACTTTGAGGCTGTAGCTGCAGCTTAGCGGCTAAATGTCTGAGAATGCTTTCATCCGGACACTGGAGGGTAATTTTGAGTATTTTTTTAGCTTCACCACGATTTAAGGCTAGAATACGATGGGGTGGCAGCTGACGGACGGCTTCTTGGTAAGCCTTATAGTGTAAGAATTCTAGAGCCTCCTTTCCTTCCACTATGAGTGTGGAAAGTAGTTCTCCCTGACGCCAGAGCTCTTGACGGAGCAGCTTGCGGATGTCTGCACTATCGGCGATGTTTTCGGCCACGATATCGCAGGCACCCTGCCAGATGTCTTCCAGAGTTGGCAGAGCTTCACTTAAATACGGCTGGGCCAGCTGCTCCGGTTGTATTTTAGCCTGTTTTTGGGACTGGATTAAAAGAGCTAGGGGCTCTAATCCGTTTTCACGGGCAATTTGGGCACGGGTACGACGTTTAGGTCGGTAGGGCAGATATAAATCCTCTAGATTCTGAAGCTTGTCCGCGGCTAAAATTGCGCGTTCCAGTTCTGGCGACAGCTTTTTCTGTTCTCTGATGCTTTCCAGAATGTCCTGACGACGCTGTTCTAAATTGCGCAGATAGGCTAGGCGCTCTGCCAAGGTGCGAATTTGTTCTTCGTCCAGGGAATCGGTAACCTCCTTGCGGTAACGAGCGATGAAGGGCATGGTATTACCCTCGTCCAATAAGCGGACGGTGGCTTCTACCTGTTCCTGCTTAATATGTAATTCCTGTGCTAAAAGCTTGAATATTTTTTGCATAATAAACCTCATTAAGTGTTTTTTGTTTATTATAGCAAAAAAAAAAGGAGTTAGTTTAGACTAATAATCTATAATAATTATTTATTGACAATAGGTGCACATTCATTGTAAAATCAGAGAAAAGCAAATATTAGTTAAACACCGGACAAGCAAGGAGAGAAGAATTATGCTAACCAATCAAGAATTAACAGAGGCTTTGCGTACTCATGGCTATAAGGTAACCCCCCAAAGAATAGCGGTGTATGAAACTTTGGCCTCTACCCGTAGCCATCCCAGTGCAGAGGTGCTTTACGGTATGCTCAAGCCTAAATTCCCATCCATGAGTTTAGCTACAGTGTATAAGAGTATTGATATTCTACATCGTATTGCCGTAGTGAATATTTTGCATACGGGAGAGGATAGTTTGCGTTATGATGCCGATTTAAGTCCTCACAACCATGTACAATGTCAAATTTGTGGTGATATTAGAGATGTACATGATTTAAATAGCAAGCTTTTGGTAGAGGATGCCGCTGAGAAAAGCGGTTATGAAATAGCTGGACATCAATTTTATTTTTACGGCATTTGTCCAGAATGTAAAAAGAAACATTAATAAAATAAATTTTATTTTTTAGGCACAGCTTAATTTTTAGCTGTGCCTTTTTTATTGAATGTTTTTTGAATTTCTTATATATTATTAAAAAAATTGGAGGTGTTATTATGTTTCCATTAAAAAGACGTAGAAGATTTGCTAGAATAGAGCAAACACTAGATGTCATATTTGTTTTTAAGGGACAAGAATTTAAGGGAACTATAGAAGATGTTTCAGCTAGTGGCTGTAAGGGAATAGTTGATAACCCAAAATATTTAGCAGAAATTAATGATGAGGTATTTATAAAATTTTCTTTATTAGAAAATGAGTTCTCTTTAAAAGCAATTAAAGTAAGAGAGAATGGGTACAAGTTTATAGATTTATCTCAAAAAGAATTAAGTGTCTTAAATAGTATAGTTTTGACAGAATATTTCAAAGATACTCCAGAATTAATGCCTGTAGATAAGGCTCTAGACCAAAAATAAAGCCCTTTAAGGCTTTATTTTTTACTTTAATACATTTTTGTTATCTCTTATATAAACCCAACCAGAGTATATTGTTATTGCGATAGTTATAATCATAAGTATTTGGTATAACGGAAAATTATTAATTAAAGATAAAGGATAATTATTTATTTAAAACC
>RCNI01000360.1_pt1 | contig 61321 bp, 43 predicted proteins | sample 2041151 | NCBI WGS metagenome assembly RCNI01 (sample SAMN09708214, study PRJNA481090) | feces metagenome | isolation source: feces | place: Antarctica: Albino Rookery
CGGCACAAAACGATGCCTTGACACAAGAAATCACAAAAAATCGCCTCCAGACACATGTCACGGAAATTTGTCTCTCCTGGAGTCAATAAATGCGATGACTTCCCCAAAAGCATTGTGCGCTCCTCTCCACAGACTGATCCTCCACGGCCAGGACCGGCAACAGACCGACCGACAAATAACAGCCCGGCAGCCAGACAAAACCAGAACCTGAACAAAAATCAAGACCTTAGACAAGCCGTCATCAAACTGCCAGACAACAAAAAAAGGACCCATAAAAGGTCCCCTTTAAATCATAAAATTGACTGACAATCAGCATCAACCCCGCAGATTCTCACCGAAAACCCGCAAGAAATTACCACCAGCCACCTTCTCGATATCCGCCTCAGAATAGCCCCGCCGCCTCATCTCCTCGAAAATCAACGGAAAATCAGCACAAGACTCCATTCCCTCAGGCGTCACCGAAATCCCATCGAAATCAGAACCCAGACCCACATGATCGATCCCGCCGACAGCCACCGCATGATCCACATGATCCACGATCAGCTTGTAGGAAGGACGAGGCAAAGCCGCCAGCTCATCCATCGCCGCATACCAACGCCCCCGCTTCACCGGATCCCCAGGATCAGCAATGAACTCCCCCTCCAGAGCATCAGCCCGCTCCTCCACACCAGAAGCCGCCAGCACCTCATTGAAACGCACATCCAGAAACACCGGATAGAAATTGATCTGGATCACTCCGCCAGCCTCCGCCAAAGCCCGGATCATCTCGTCAGACAGATTACGACAATGCCCGGAAAGCGCCCTGCAGCACGAATGAGACGCAATCACCGGCTTGCGTGAACAAGCCAGCACATCCCAGAAAGACGCATCAGAAATATGCGAAACATCCACCATGATGCCCAGATCATTCATCCGAGCCACCGCCTCACGACCGAAAGCGCTCAGACCACCCCATTTCGCAGCCCCTCTGGACGCCGCAGCAGCCGCATCGCAGATCTGGTTGTTCCCATTATGGGTCAATGTAATATAGCGCACTCCCCGCTGCTGCAGCAACTCCAGCCGAGACAGATCCCTACCGATCGGCCCTCCATTCTCCATGCCGATGAAAATGGAAATGAGCCCCTCCGCCTGATTCCTCAGCGCCTCCTCGGGACTCAAAGCCAGGCGTGCCTGCCCCGAAGCGGCCGCCAAGGCTGCCATCACCCCGTCCAGCATCTCCCCCGCATATTTCCACCCCGCCTCAGACTCCAGCTGATTCGAAGTATAAAGCGCGAAGAACACACCATCCACCCCACCACGACGCAACTTCGGAAAATCCACCTGCGCATGGTCGTTGTCCAAGGAAATATCCCTCAGCCGACAGATCTGTGACGGCGTGTCACAATGGGAATCCAACACGAACATCTCTGAAGAAGGGATTATTTTCCAAGACGCTGACGCACAGCCTCGTACATCAGCACTGCAGAAGCCACGGAAACATTCAGAGAAGTGATCTCACCGCTCATCGGAATCGCCGCCTTCTCATCGGCCAGCTCCAGCATCGCCTTAGAAATGCCGTCGCCTTCAGAACCCATGACAATGGCCACAGGACCCGTCAGATCCACATCGTAGATCAGCTTGTCCACCTTCTCAGTCGCAGCCACCAGCTTGAAACCGCTCTGCTTCAAGAAATAAGCTGCCAGACGAAGATTCGGCACCTTGCAGGTATCGATTCTCATCAACGCACCCGCAGAAGCCTTCACCGCCTCCGCATTGATCGCAGCACCACCTTTCGCCGGGACAATGATACCCTGACCACCGGCACACTCCAGACTCCGCGCGATCGCACCGAGATTACGCACATCGCTCACCCCATCCAGGATCACCAGCAAAGGATGCTGTGACTTCGCCAGCGCATTGTTCACAATCTCCTCAATATCAACGTAATCGATCTGGGAAATGTAAGCGATGACACCCTGATGACTGCCCCGGACGGCACGATTCAACCGCTCCACCGGAACAAACTGCGACGGAATATCATTGGCCTTCAGCAGCTCCATCAATTCCCTGAACTGAGGACCCTCAAGCCCCTGCTTGAGCATGACTTTGTCAAACTTCTTGCCGGCTTTGACTGCTTCAAGCACCGGATGCATACCGAAAAGGTATTGTGATTTCTTCTCTTCCATAAAATATTTTACTGTTCTGATTATTCTAACTCCAATCATTGGCCTGAAGCCCACTATCTGGCCTCATTAGCCTGAATCCCTCAGTCTGAGCTCATTGACCTCAGGCCAATGGAACCAGCCCATTGACCTGAGAGCCTTCATTCGAAGGCCTCGAGCTTCTCGGAGACCTCGGCCCACTCCTCCGTCTTCGCATCCAGGTCCCGCTTCAGCTCCAGATAATCACGGGTCAGGTCCATGACATCATCGTCCTTCCCTGGATTCGCGAGCACCGTCTCGATCGCCTTCATCTTCTCCTCCAGCTCACCGATCTGCTTCTCGAGGAAAGAAACGCGGTTGCGCACCTTCCGCTCCTCCTTCGAAACATACTTGCGCTCCTGATACTCCTGAACGGCCTGCGCCTTCTTCTCCTCCTTGACCTCATTCACGACCGTATTCTCGGCCGCAGAACGCTCCAGCTCATTCAGACTCTCGAGTTTCCTGCGCTCCAGGAACTCCATCACGCCGCCCAGATGCTCCCGGACCTTACCGTCACGGAACTCGTAGAGCTTGTCCACCAGTCCGTCCAGGAAGTCACGGTCATGGGAAACGATGATCAGCGTACCGTCATAAGCCTTCAGCGCCTGTTTCAGGATGTCCTTCGAACGAATATCCATGTGGTTCGTCGGCTCATCCAGCGCCAGCAGATTGTACGGCGTCAGGATCAGTTTAGCCATCGCCAGACGCGCACGCTCGCCACCGCTGAGCACGGCAACCTTCTTGTCGATATCCTCGCCTTTGAAAAGGAAAGCCGCCAGGATATCGCGCAGCTTCGTCCGGATATCTCCGACAGCGATACGGTCCAAAGTCTCGAAGACCGTATCTTCCTTGTTCAGCACATCCTCCTGATTCTGAGCATAATAGCCGATATTGACATTGTATCCTACCCAGGACTCGCCCTGCATCGGATACAGTTCCTTCATGATCGCACGCATGAGCGTGGTCTTACCTTCACCGTTACGGCCGACCAGCGCGACCTTCTCGCCACGCTTCACCTCGATGTTCGCTCCGGAGAAGACCACCTTGCTGCCGTAGCCGAGCGTCATGTCCGTTGCCTTGTAGACAATGTCTCCGGAACGTGGAGCCGGCGGGAATTTCACCGCCAATGCGGACTTGTCTTCCATATCCACCTCGATGCGCTCGAGCTTCTCCAACTGTTTCACGCGAGACTGGACCTGGTTGGATTTCGTCGGCTTGTAACGGAACTTCTCGATGAATTCCTCCGTCTTCTCGATCATTCGCTGCTGGTTCATGAAGGCAGCCTGCTGCTGGGCAAGACGCTCTTTCCGCAGCTCGAGATATTTGCTGTACGGCACCTTATAGTCATGGATATGCCCGAGCATGATCTCCACCGTACGGTTAGTCACATTGTCCAGGAACTTCCTGTCATGGGAGATCAGGACCAATGAACCCCGGTAATCGCGGAGATAGCCCTCCAGCCATTCGATGGACTCGATGTCCAGGTGGTTAGTCGGCTCGTCGAGCAGGAGCACGTCCGGCTTGGAAAGCAGGATCTTGGCCAGCTCGATACGCATGTTCCAGCCCTGACTGAAAGTCTCGGTCGGACGGGAAAGCTCTTCCTTCTTGAAGCCCAGGCCTCTCAGCGTCCGCTCCGCAAGCACCTCAGGGGCATCCTCACGATTGTAGGACAAGGCATCATTGACCTCATTGAGCCGAATGATGAGATCCTGGTATTCCTGTGATTCATAATCAGTTCGCGTGGACAGCTGTTCGGTGATCCTCTCGATCTCCTCCTCCATATCGAAAAGCTCGGCGAAGGCGGTCATCGTCTCATCGAGAACACTTCTGCCGCGGTGATGCTCCATGATCTGCGGCAGATAACCGATCTTGAGACCGGTCGGATAAGCGATCTTGCCGGAAGTCGGATGCTGCAGTCCGCAGATCAGTTTCAAGATCGTGGACTTTCCCGCACCGTTCTTGCCGACCAGGCCGACCTTATCGGTCTCGCTGATATGGAAATTGATGTCATCCAGGAGGGTAAAACCTCCGTAAGCTACTGTCAATGAATTGATTGATATCATTTTTCTTTCACTATAACTAACTACACACTAAGCTTCTGCAGCTGCTTCGTCCACTTCCCGCTTCCTGCAGATCAGGATACTGAACTCATATAGCAGATAAAGCGGCACACTTACGACGAAAAGGGAGAAAGGATCGCCCGAAGGAGTGATGATCGCCGCAAGGATCACTACTCCGCAGACCGCATGCCTGCGGTATTGCCTCAGATCTTCACGATGCACGAGGCCCATTGCAGAAAGCACCTTGATAAGGGTCGGGAACTCGAAGACCAGTCCGAAAAGCAGGACGGAAGAGGAAAAGAGCCCGATATAGGAACGCAGTGAAAAAGTATTCACCACGATGTCGCTCACCTGATAATCCGCGAAGAAACGGAGCATGAGCGGCAGCACGATGCTGTAGCCGATCATCGCACCGAGATAGAAAAGGATCGCGGCGAAGAGGAAACCACCTTTGATCGCCCTTTTCTCGTGCCTGTACAGAGCCGGAGCCACGAAATTCCACAGCTCCCAGATCAGGTAAGGAACTCCGATGATGAGCGCTGCAATGAAAGTGATCCGGATATGGGTCGTGAACTGAGCTGCCACGTCAATGTTGATGAGGTCCAGCTGAAAATCCACTCCCAGTGCCCTGTACATGAAGAAATCCGGTCTGGTCGGCGCAAAAATGATCCGATCGAAGAGAAAATCCTTGAAAAAAAACAAAACCACTGCTATAAGGCCGACGACTACCGCCGACCTTATCAGTGATTTACGAAGGACGTCCAGATGATCCCAGAACGACATTTCTTGAGAAACATCTGACCTCATCAAGCTTTCTTTTCTGTATCTTCTTCCTTCTTGGCTGCCGGTTTCTCCGCCGGCTTCTTCTCTACTGGTTTCTCGATCTCGGCCTTGATTTCGTCTATATCTTCCTTCACCTCACTCATGCCTTCCTTGAAACTTTTCACACCTTTACCCATTCCATGCATCAGCTCAGGAATCTTCTTTCCACCGAAAAGCAGGAGGATCACCAGCGCGATGATCACCCACTCCCATCCGGAAATCATCAATGGCATTAAATACAATGTTGTCATTTCTATACAGTTTTAAAAATCTTCAAACTTATTCATCACCGATTTCATGGCGGCGGAATACCTCCGCGATGAATTCCGGGCAACGGACCGGAATACGACGCCGCGCATCCAGAAAACCGAGGGTGACAGTGCCTTCGCAAAGCAGGACACCATCCTGATTGTAGATTTCAGCCTTTACCGGAAGCTTGGCACCCTCAGGAACCTTCTCGACCGTGGAGACGATACGGAGACGATCCCCCATCTTGGCCGGCTGTCTGTAGCGTGCATTCACGGAAACAACCGGGAAAACGATACCGGCGGCTTCAATCTGTTCGATCGGAAGTCCCAGATCCACAAGCAGTTTCGAACGTCCGCACTCGAAATACCGGATGTAGTTCGAGTGATGGACGATCCCCATCTGGTCAGTTTCGTAATACCTGACCTCAAGTTCCAGTTGAGACCTGATCATAAACAGACAATTATTTTCCAAGGGCAGCGAGGGAGGCCTTGATGGTCTCGATCTTGCTCAAGGAATCTGATTCCTTCTTCCTTTCAACGGCTACGATGGCCTCCGGAGCATTGGCCACGAAACGCTCGTTGGAGAGTTTCTTGCGGACTGAAGCCAGGAATTTCTCCTGATATGCAAGATCAGCCTCCAGCTTGGCCACCTCTTCCTCTACATTGATGAAACCTTCGAGCGGAACATAGAATTCCACGGTTCCGACCATGAAGCGGGCTGCAGAAGCCAGTTCCTCAGCGTCCTCGGCATATGCAGACACGTTGCCCAACTTGGTCACGACAGGAAGGACCTCCTGAGGGAAGTCTCCTTTGATGACCAGCTTCAGCGCCTCTCTCGGAGAGATGTTCTTCGACTGACGGACATTTCTCAGACCGGCGACAACGTCGCAAGCCATACCGAAACGAGCGATGAAATCAGCATCGTAGGCTTTAGCCTGCGGATAACGCTGGTTCATGATCGTCTCTCCCTCTGCACGCTCGGCCATGTTGTGCCAGAGCTCCTCGGAGATGAACGGCATGATCGGGTGGATCATCTTCAGCAAAGCATCGAAGAAATTCACGGTAGCATCATAAGTAGCACGGTCGATCCCTGCACCGTAAGCCGGTTTTACAGCTTCGAGATACCAGGCGCAGAAATCATCCCAGAACAGTTTGTAGATGCTCATGAGGGCATCGGAGATTCTGAATTTGCTGAAATGATCCTCGACCTGCTCGATCACCTGACTGAGCTTGTTGTCGAACCACTTCACTGCAACTGCAGAAGCCTCCGGCTGTGCGGCCTTCTCATCGACGGTCCAGCCCATGACAAGACGGTAAGCGTTCCAGATCTTGTTGCAGAAGTTACGTCCCTGCTCGATCTGTGACTCATCATAAAGAATATCGTTACCGGCTGAAGAGCAGAGCAGCATACCCAGACGGACTGCGTCTGCACCGTATTTACGGATCAGTTCGAGCGGGTCAGGAGAATTGCCGAGCGTCTTGGACATCTTGCGGCCAAGGTTATCCCTGACGATACCGGTCAGATAGACATTGTGGAAAGGAACCTCGTGCATGAACTCGTTTCCGGCCATGATCATACGAGCCACCCAGAAGAAAAGAATGTCCGGTCCTGTAACCAGATCATTGGTCGGATAATAGTAAGCCAGATCCTTGTTCGGTTCAGCGTCCGGATGACCGGCCTTATGCGTATCGAAGACGGAAATCGGCCACAACCAGCTGGAGAACCAGGTATCCAGCACATCCTCATCCTGCTTCAGGTCAGCGGCAGTATAGACCGGATTGATGGCCTGAGCCTTCTTCAAAGCCTCTTCTGCAGTAGCTGCGACAACCGTCTCGCCTCCTGGCAGATAGTATGCCGGGATGCGCTGTCCCCACCACAGCTGGCGGGAGATGCACCAGTCACGGACATTCTCCATCCAGTGACGGTAAGTATTCTTGTATTTGTCCGGGATCAGCTGAACCTTGCCGCTCTCGACTGACTCGAGGGCATCCTTGGCCAGATCACCCATCTTGAGGAACCACTGCATGGAGAGCCTTGGCTCGATGACAGCGTTCGTACGTTCCGAATAGCCGATCGGAGAAGTGTAGTCCTCGATCTTCTCGAGGTTGCCGGCTTCCTCCAGCATCTTGGCGATCTTCTTCCTGGCCTCGAAACGATCCTCACCGACCAGAATGGTCGCTTTCTCGTTGAGACGACCGTGGTCGTCGATGATGTCCAGTACCGGAAGATTGTGGCGGATACCGATCTCGTAGTCGTTCACATCGTGTGCCGGAGTGACTTTCAGGCAACCTGTACCGAAGTCCATGGTCACATAGCTGTCCTCGATGACCGGGATCTCCCTGTTGATCAATGGGATGAGGACCTTCTTGCCCTTAAGCCAATGATAACGCTCGTCCTCCGGATTGATACAGATGGCAGCATCGGCCATGATGGTCTCAGGACGGGTCGTGGCAATGATCAGATACTTGTCTGTCGGATTTCCCTGACCGTCGCTGATGTAATATCTCAGATGATAGAATTTGCTGGTCGTATCCTTGTGGATGACTTCCTCGTCGCTGACAGCGGTCAGACCGACCGGATCCCAGTTGACCATTCTCACACCTCTATAGATATAGCCTTTCTCATAGAAATAGACGAAGGTGTTGATCACGGCCTCGCTCAGGTCAGGATCCATCGTGAACCTGGTTCTGTCCCAGTCACAGGAAGCGCCCAGTTTGCGCAGCTGGTTCAGGATGATGCCGCCGTGCTTCTCTTTCCACTCCCAAGCGTGTTTCAGGAACTCCTCACGAGTCAGGTCCTCTTTCCTGATGCCCTCTTTCGCGAGCTTAGCCACGACCTTGCTCTCCGTAGCGATGGAAGCATGGTCCGTACCCGGCACCCAGCAAGCGTTCTTGCCGTCCATCCTTGCCTTACGGATGAGCACATCGTTCAAGGTATTGTTCAGCACATGACCCATGTGCAGGATACCGGTCACATTAGGTGGCGGGATGACGATCGTATAAGGTTCCCTTTCATCCGGCTCGGAATGAAAGAATTTGTTTTCAAGCCAATAGGCGTACCATTTGTCCTCGATATTCGAGAAATCATACTTTGCTGGCAATTCCATATAGTATTCAAGTTTTATGATTATTCGTATCAACATGACCGCTGAGGCGGCACAATATCGTGCAAATATACGATTTTTTCACTAACTTTGCGCAGACTTGAACCTTAAAAAGACAAACAATAAAAACGACAGCATATGGATAAAGAAAAAGACTTCAGCATCGAGCTGAATCCGGTAGTGGCCAAAGGACAGTATTCGAATCTGGCCGTCATCACCCATTCCAGGAATGAATTCATCCTGGACTTCGTTTCCCAACTGCCGGGAATGCCCAAGCCAGAGGTCGTCAGCAGGCTCATCATGAGCCCTGAAAATGCGAAAAGGCTGAATTACGCGCTGCAGAGCAACATTGAAAAATATGAATCCCAGTTCGGCCCTATCGAGCTGGACGGCATGCCGATGGAAGCGCAAGAAGAAGAAATGGAAGAAGAGGAAATGCCCGGCGGCACGGCCTTCCCGTTCGGTTTCGGCAACGGCGCCAAATCCTGACCCTGAACCGCAAAATAGAACGAATATGGAATTGAACGATACCTTCAAGAAAATCAAAGCCTTCGTCTTCGACGTAGACGGTGTCCTCACTGACGGACGTATCCTGGCGACCATGGACGGAGAACTCCTCCGGTCCTTCGACTCCAAGGACGGTTTCGGCCTCCGCATGGCCAATATGAACGGTTACCACCTCGGCATCATCACCGGAGGACGCTCAGAGAGCATCACCCTCCGTTTCAAGACCTGCGGCATCGCTCCGGAGAACATCTACAAAGGTTCCAGGGACAAGATGATCGACTTCCGGGACTTCTGCCAGAAACACGGACTGCAGCCGGAGGAAATCATGTATTTCGGTGACGACCTGCCGGATCTCCCGGTCATGCAGGCTTCAGGTTGCGGAGTTGCTCCGGCCGATGCGGTGCAGGATGTAAAAGAAGCTGCTGATTTCGTTTCTCCTTACGCCGGAGGCCGCGGCTGTGTCCGCAACACCATAGAGATGGTGATGAAAATCCAGGACCGCTGGCATCTCGACGTGGACGATTACGCGAAGAAATTCTGATCTTTCACCCCTGTGGCGAAATCACTCGCCCCAAATCCGCTCCGTTTACGGACAGGAAAAGGATTTTACGGCATTGCCCCGGAATTGATTTCCGGGGTATTTTTTTTCCTCTACTTTTGCCGCCGTAAAATTTGAAGAACATGAAGATCAAAGGTAACAATGTCCTTATCACAGGAGGCGCTTCCGGCATCGGAAGCATCATGGGCCGCATGGCTCTGGAACAGGGCGCGTCAACGCTCATCATCTGGGATGTCAATGAGGTGAACATCGCCGCGACAAAAAAGAAATACGCCCGTTACGGTTCCGTTCTCGGTTACAAAGTCGACGTTTCAGACCACGAGGCCGTCATGTCCGCCTACGCGCAGACCGTCAGAGACTGCGGACGGGTCGATATCCTGATCAACTGCGCCGGCATCGTGACCAGCAACAGCACCTTCGACCATCTCACGGTCGACGAGATCACCAGAACCATGAACATCAACGCCATCGCACCGATGTACGTCACCCTCGCCTGCCTCCCTGACATGCTCAGACGCAACCATGGACACATCTGCAACATCACCTCTGCCGGAGGAATGCTTTCCAACCCGCGCATGAGCGTCTACAGCGCCAGTAAATGGGCAGCCATCGGCTGGTCTGATTCCATGCGGATCGAGCTGGAAGAGAGGAAGAGCAAAGTCCATGTCACGACCGTTGCCCCTTACTACATCAACACCGGCATGTTCGACGGTGTGCAGTCCCGTATCTTCCCGATCCTCAAACCGGAGAAGGTTGCAGCATCCGTCCTGAAAAGCATAGCCCGCGACAAACGTTTCAACGGCATTCCGTGGGGCTTCCATTTCATCCGCTTCTTCCAGGGCATCATGCCGACCAGCTGGTTCGATACTATTTTCGGAGAATGGTTTGGAATCTATCATACAATGGATAACTTTACAGGAAGAAAGAAAAATGAAGACCATGGAAAACCAGCCATCAACCCAGTCGATCGAAAAAGCGACAGCCGCGCAGCGTAAGTTCTTCGCGACCGGCACCACCCTTGACCTCCGCTGGAGGAAAAAACAGCTCCACCTCCTGCTCCAAGCCCTTGAAAAGTGGGAGCAGCCCCTCTATGACGCGATCTGGAAAGATCTGCACAAGTCCTGCGAAGAGGCGTTCATGACCGAAACCAGCATCGTCAAAGGCGAAATCCATGCCCACCTCAGGCATTTAGGTCAATGGGCCCGTAAGCGCAAGATCTGCACGCCGCTCAAGCTTTTCCCTTCTCAGAGCTATATCGTGAAGGAGCCGCTCGGCTGCTCCCTCATCATCGCTCCCTGGAACTACCCGATCCAGCTGCTGCTGAATCCCCTCGTCGGCGCCATCTCTTCCGGCTGCACCGCGATCCTCAAACCTTCGCCCTATGTGCCGGAGGTCTCCCAAGTCATCGCGGACATGATCGCCGACACCTTCCCGCCGGAATATGTCACGGTCATCCAAGGCCACAGGGAGGTCAATGAAGCCCTGCTGGCAGAACGCTTCGACCTGATCTTCTTCACCGGGAGCCCATCATTGGGCCGGACAGTCATGGAAGCGGCGTCCAGGAACCTGACTCCGGTCATCCTGGAACTGGGCGGCAAGAGCCCCTGCATCATTGACAAGGAGGCTGACATCGCCCTTGCGGCACGACGCATCGCCTGGGGCAAGACCCTGAACAGCGGCCAGACCTGCATCGCTCCGGACTACATCCTGATCCACAGCGACGTGAAAGCAGCCTTCATCAAAGCTTTCGGCAAAGCGGTACAGGAAATGCACGGAAGCGACATCCAGAAAGACCGGCACTATGTGCGGATGGTGAACGATCGGGCTTTCGAACGGGTGTGCGGCTATATTGAAGCGGCCAGGAACGGGCAGGACGGCGGTGTCATCGTCTACGGCGGCCACCACGATGCGGCCGAACGCTTCATTGAACCGACCCTGATCGATTCACCGTCCCTCTTCTCACCGGTCATGACGGAAGAAATCTTCGGTCCGGTATTCCCGATCATCACCTTCGACGAAGCAGACGGTTCTTTCAAGGATAAGGTGACCGACTTCGTGAACGCCAGAGAGAAACCATTGGCCTTCTACTGGTTCGGCCGGAAAAAGGACGGGTGGGACGTGATCCGGCGCACTTCCTCCGGAGGAGCCTGCATCAATGATGTGATCATGCACATCGCCAATGAGAACGTGCCTTTCGGTGGAGTCGGCAATTCCGGCATGGGACATTATCACAAGCGCGAAAGCTTCGAGGCCTTCTCCCACAGCCGCTCCGTCATCGTGACCGGCACCTGGATCGACCTCCCGTTCCGGTACATGCCGTACAAAATGTTTTCACTAGTGAAGAAAATACTTTAAATTTGCGACCGGTTTCCATCTGGAGACCGGTTCATTTTTTAATGGTCGATAATCATGAAGAAAATCATATTGGGCAGCGGCTCCCCTCGCCGCAAGGAACTGCTGGAAGGTCTGGGTATTGAATTCACCGTAGATACCGGCAACAGTTTCGAAGAAGTGTACGAACCGGAAACACCGCATGAGCAGATTCCGGAAGTGCTGAGCGTCGGAAAATCCTACGGTTTCCACCGTCCGCTCGAAACGGATGAAGTGCTGCTGACCTCAGACACTCTGGTCCTTTGCGGCGACCGCGTGATGGGCAAGCCGAAAGACCGGGCTGCCGCCATTGAAATGCTGGAATTCCTTTCCGGGAAGACCCACAAGGTCATCACCGGCGTCACCATCCGGGACAGCCGGCGCAGCAGGACCGTCAGCGACACCGCCTTGGTCCACTTCCGTCAACTGACCAAGGAAGAGATCGTACATTATGTCGATGAATTCCGTCCTTTCGACAAAGCCGGAGCCTACGGAATTCAGGAATGGATCGGCTACATCGGCGTCGACAAGATAGAAGGTTCCTTCTATACCATAATGGGCTTCCCGGTCCATCTGGTCTATGAACTTCTGCAGGAATTCAAATGACACCCTTACCGATAGAAGGACATCCCGTCTGACCTCTAGAGGTCAGACGGGATGCCTCATTTTACAACGCTGATAATCAAAGATTTGCCGTACGTGCCGCCACCTCACCGGCTTTCTGTGCATAGTCCTCTGAATCACCGGCATAGATGATGCCGCGGGAAGAATTGATCAGCAGACCGCCCATCGCATTGGAACCGTATCTGATCACCTCCTCAGCAGAGCCTCCCTGGGCACCGACGCCCGGAACCAGGAAGAAGTTATCCGGACAGAAACCGCGGAGTTCCGTCAGCTTGTCCGCCTTCGTCGCACCGACAACGAACATCATGTTGTCCGGATTCGAGATTTCCATCATTTCCTCCATGACGACCTGATAGAGCGGCTTGCCGTCCTTAGTCGCACTCTGGAACTGATAAGCGGAAGCATTGGAAGTCAAAGCCAGCACGATCGCCCACTTGTCCTTGTACTCCAGGAATGGAGTCACGCTGTCCGCACCCATATAAGGAGCGATGGTCACCGCATCGAAATCCATAGTCTCGAAATATGCCTTCGCATACATGCGGGCCGTGTTTCCGATATCCCCTCTCTTCGCATCCGCGATCAGGAAAATCTCCGGATAATGCTGACGGATATAATCGACCGTCACTTCCAGCGCACGCATGCCCTCGATACCGTAACTCTCATAGAAAGCGAGATTCGGCTTGTAAGCGACCGCATGCGCGGCCGTCGCATCGATGATGTTCTTGTTGAACTCGATGATGGAGCGTGAAGTCCCTTTGAAAAGCTTGCCTTTGACGGCCACTTCACCTGCCGCAGCTAGATCCTTGACACACTTCGGCATCTTGTCGTAATCCACATCCAGACCGACGCAAAGCATGGACTTCTTGGCCTGGATCTGTTCGTATAACTGTTTTCTGTTCATTGCAAACCATTAATAATACTGATAGAACAATGCGATGCTTTCCATTCCGGCGAAAAGCTGCTTCAGCAAGTAGCTCTCGTTCGGAGAATGGATGGTATCCCGCTCGAGACCGAAGCCCATGAGCAACGGATCGATGCCCAGAATGCGCTGGAGGTCAGCGAGGATCGGAATGGAGCCACCACCTCTTGCCGGCACCGGTTCGATGCCGTACACCTCTGTCATCGCCTTGGAAGCGGCCTGATAAGCCTTCGATGAAATCGGGATCAGGAAGCCGTCACCGCCATGGCATGGAGTCACCTCGACCTTCACGTAATCCGGAGCGATCGCTTTGAAATGCTCGGCGAAAAGTTTCGTGATCGTCGCGCTGTCCTGGTTCGGCACCAGTCGCATGGAAATCTTCGCATGAGCCTCTGACGGCAGGACGGTCTTCGCACCGAAACCGGTATAGCCACCCCAGATTCCGCAGACATCAAGGCATGGACGGATACCGACACGTTCGAGGGTCGTATAACCTTTCTCCCCTTTCACCTCATTGATATCCAGGAAGTTCTTGTATTCTTCCAGGTTGAATGGAGCCCTGCCCAATTTCGCACGGTCCTCATCGGAGAGTTCCACGACCTCGTCATAGAAACCTTTCACCGTAATGTGACCCTCCTTGTCAATGAGGCTGGAAATCATGTCGCAGAGGACATTGATCGGATTAGCGACCGCACCGCCGTAATGGCCGGAATGCAAGTCCTTGTTCGGACCGGTCACCTTCACCTCGACATAGGAAAGACCGCGCATACCGCAGTTGATGGAAGGCACTTCCTCTGAAATCATGGTCGTATCGGAAACGAGGATGATATCTGCCGCGAGCAGGTCCTTGTGCTCTTTGGCCCATGGAGCCAATGAAGGGCTGCCGATTTCCTCCTCACCCTCGAAAATGAATTTGACGTTATGCCTGAGCTTGCCGCTCCTGACCAGATATTCAAAAGCCTTGATGTGCATGAAAAGCTGACCTTTGTCATCGTTGGCACCACGAGCATAGATCGCTCCATCGCGGATCTCAGGCTCGAACGGATCTGATTTCCAGAGTTCGATCGGATCGACCGGCTGCACGTCCATATGGCCGTAAACCAGCACGGTAGGCAGAGACGGGTCAATGATCTTCTTGCCGAAAACGACCGGATGACCGGTAGTCGGATAGACCGCCGCCTCGTCGGCACCGGCTTCCATCAGCAACTCGACCAGACGCTCGGCGCAACGCTGCATATCCGGTCCATGCTCCGGTAAAGAACTGACCGATGGAATTCTCAACAAAGAGAAGAGCTCTTCGAAGAAGCGCTCCTTGTTAGCTTCAATGTATGCTTTCATAAGTCTACTTTACATTATAGTGGTTGTACAAAATATCAAAAAAGGCTCGGAGAATCACTCCGAGCCAATAAATTTACATTATTCAGGTTTATTTTCCAAATGCGCAAGCGCATATTTCCGGGTCAGACGGAAAGTTTTCCTTCCCGACGACGGAGCCTCGTACATAGCCTCTGTCATGATCTGTTCGCAGATGCTCCGCAAACCTCTGGCACCCAACTTGTTCTTGATCGCGGTATCCACGATGAGATCCAAGACCTCCGGTTCCCATGTCAACTTGATGCCGTCAAGAGCGAACATGACTTCATACTGCTTCATGATCGCATTCTTCGGCTCGGTAAGAATCCGCTTCAGAGCGTCCCTGTCCAGATGATCAAGATATGTGATGACCGGCAGACGGCCGATGATTTCCGGAATGAGTCCATAACCACGGAGATCCTGAGCCTCGACATACTGCAGAAGATTCTCGGTATCCACCTTCTGTTTCTTTGAAGCGCCGAAACCGATGACCTTGGTATTCAGGCGCTGGGCGATCCTCCGTTCGATACCCTCGAAAGCACCACCGCAGATGAAAAGGATATTCTGCGTATTGACATGCAGGAACTCCTGCTCCGGGTGCTTACGGCCCCCTTTCGGCGGAACGTTCACGACATTGCCCTCCAGGAGTTTCAGCATGGCCTGCTGCACGCCTTCACCGGATACGTCACGAGTGATGGACGGATTGTCGCTCTTGCGCGCGATCTTGTCGATCTCGTCGATGAAGACGATACCGCGCTCCGCCTTAGCTACGTTGAAATCAGCTTCCTGAAGCAGACGGGTCAGAATACTTTCCACATCTTCTCCGACATAGCCGGCTTCCGTCAGGACAGTAGCGTCCACGATGGTGAACGGGACATCCAGCACCTTAGCTATCGTCTTGGCCAGCAAAGTCTTACCAGTACCTGTCGGACCGACCATGAGCACATTGGACTTCTCCAGTTCAATCTCGTTCTTATCCTTGGAAAGATTGTTGTTCACCCTTTTGTAATGGTTGTATACGGCAACGGACAGCAGTTTCTTTGCCCGATCCTGGCCGATGACATACTGGTCAAGGTAAGCATGCAGTTCCTTCGGTTTCATGAGATTGTCCAGCGCTTTCGGAGCTTCCGCTGCCTGAACCTTCCCGTTCACCTCATCGATGTACTCCTGCGCGATCTTCACGCAGTCACTGCAGATGCACGCATCCTGACCCTGCAGCAGGAACGGAACTTCCTTCTCGCTTCTGCCGCAGAACATGCAATATCTGGTCTCTTTCTTGGACATTATTTCTTTTTCGTTAAGATTTCATCCACCATTCCGTAATCTTTCGCTTCCTGCGCGGTCATCCAGAAATCTCTGTCACCGTCAGCAAGGATACGTTCATACGGCTGGCCGGAGTGCTCGGCAATGATGGTATACAACTCTTTCTTCGTCTTCTCGATCTCGCGTGCCGCGATCATGATGTCAGATGCCTGACCCTGGGCACCGCCGAGCGGCTGATGGATCATGACTCTGGAATGCGGCAGCGCAGACCTCTTGCCCTGGGCACCTGCACATAGAAGGACGGAACCCATGGAAGCGGCCATGCCGGTACAGATCGTAGCGACGTCCGGTTCCACCAGCTGCATCGTATCGTAGATGCTGAGTCCGGAAGTCACCTGTCCACCCGGAGTATTGAGGTAGAGAGAAATGTCAGCCGAATGATCGTTGGAAGAAAGGAAAAGCAGCTGAGCGGTGATGATGTTCGCGACGTCATCATCGATCGGCACTCCCAGGAAAATGATACGGTCCATCATGAGTCTGCTGAAGACATCCATGCTGGCAACATTGAGCGTGCGCTCTTCAAGAATGGTCGGATTGATGTAACCATCCATGACCTTACCATATCTGTGGAGCGTCATGGAACTGACACCTTGCTCCGATCTGGCGAATTTTTCAAAATCTCTATAATCCATCTTATGTTGTTTTAGAAGGTTCAGGGTAAAAAAAAAGGTCGGCCGAAGCCGACCGTTCGATTATTTCAACTCGCGGAACTTGTCGACAGAAATCTTCTTCTTCTTGAGAGTGATCTCAGGACGGATCGCCTCGATGGTCTTCTGGTTCTCGACCTGATCGATGACTCTGCGGCTCTGCTCCTCCTGTGAAAGGATGTTCTTGGCGAATGCCTCGAGCTGCTCCTCCGGAACGTTGTTCATTCCGTACATAGCGAACTGGTAAGCCGCGAAGCCCTTGGCGGAGTTCAAGAGGTCAGCCTCTTCGATCTTCACGTTGAACTTGTCCATGATGTAGGCTTTGATCATGTGCCAACGATAGTCAGCCAGGAAGAGGTCGAACTCCTTCTCGATTTCCTCCATGGTGAATTTACCGTCATTGGCAACGAAGAGCCATCTCTTGAGGAATTTCTCAGGGAGAGCGATAGCTGCTTTCTCCACGAGGTAATCCCTTGCATCTTTCGAGAAGCGGTACTCAGCCTCCTGAGCGTACTCGTTGCGAAGTCTCTCCTCTACCTTTGCGTCGAAGCCTTCCTCGTCCTTCACGTTGCCTTCACCGAAGATCTTGTCGAAAGTCTCCTGGTTCAGCTCAGCCGGAACGAAAGTCTTGATGCTCTGGACAGTCATCTTGAACATCGGATCAAGGTTTGCAAGCTCCTCTTTGTTGAGCTTCAGCATGGAAGCGCGGTCAGTCTCGTTCTCGAAAGCCTCATTGACATTGACATCCAGGCTATCACCTGCTTTCAGGCCTACGAATGAAGGTCTTGCGGACTCAGCGACATTGCGGAGCGCTACATATGTACCCTCGACCTTGGTCTCACCCTGCTCGAAGTTGACAACGATGAAGTCGTCCTCTTTTGCAGCCTCACCGTCAGCGAGGTTACCGTACTGCTTGAGAAGGTTTTCCTTCATCTCTTTCTTGGCAGCGTCAGTTACAGTGATGGTATAGAAAGGAACCTCGTCCTCTTTGGAGAGTTCGAAATTGACTTCCGGATTCAGACCCATCTCGAATTTGAACTCGAAATCGTTTCCATCGACCCACTCTACCTGTGGCTGATCCTCTACCGGAAGAGGCTCACCTGCTACATGGAGGTTGTTTTCCTTGATGAAGCTGTTCAGGCTTTCAGCGATGAGGTCATTGACAGTATCAACGAGGGCAGCGGTACCGTACATCTTCTCGATGAGAGACATCGGAACCATACCTTTTCTGAAACCTTTGATTTCAGCGTTCTTTCTGTGTTTCTTCAGGGTCTGAAGCTTGCGGTCTGCATAATCTTCCTTAGCGATCGAAAGTGTCAGCTCAAGGTTAAGATCGTCAATTTTGTTCTGTTGGATATTCATATCAGTAAAAATTTATATTTTTCGTATAAAAGCCTGCAAAAGTAAACATTTTTCCTATAAAATCAAAATGTTATTCCTTCGTTCTGTTCGGCTTTTTCGGATAGGCAACCCTTGCATGGTAAATCTGATGAAGGTAATCCTTGATCTTCGCTTTCATCATGTTCAGTTCATGCAGCGTGATATCGGAATTTTCCAGCTGCCCGTCGGAAATCTTGCTCTTGAACAGATTTTCCACGAGACTGTTGATGCTCTCCGGAGAATAGTCCTTCAAAGAACGGGATGCGGCTTCCAAGGTATCGCACATCATAAGGATGACCTGCTCCTTCGTTTCCGGCTTATGCCCCTTGTAGGTGAACATGTCCTTGTACTCCTCGGAACCGCCTTCCTGAAGATACCTGTTGTAGAAATAACCGGCACAGGTCGTTCCATGATGGGTCACGATGAACTCCTTCACCTCATCCGGGAGATGATATTTCTCAGCGATGGCCATACCGTCGCTGACATGGTTGATGATGAGTTTGGCGCTCTCCGCAGGAGTCAGGTTCTCATGGTAGCGGACACCGACCGTCTCGTTCTCGATGAAGCATTGCGGATTCATCATCTTGCCGATATCATGATAAAGGGCTCCTGCACGGATCAGCGGTACATTGGCATCGATCTCACGAGCCACGGCATCACAGAGGTTCATGACCTGGAGACAATGCTGGAAGGTCCCCGGAGCCTTCTCGGCCAGTTCACGCAAGAGCGGCTGATTGGTATCCGTCAGCTCGACCAGCTTCGTGTTCGAAACCAGACGGAACATCTTCTCGAAAAGATAGATGAGCGGATAGCCGGCCACAGAGAAGAGCGATCCCAGGAAAAGGTAGAGAATGATCATCCAGTCGACATACTGGTCGATTCCATTGACCAGGAGGAACATCATCCAGGTGATCACCAGGGCGACGAAGCCGATGATGGCCGTCACGAACTGCAGCCAGCCCCTGTTGAAATAGGCGAAAGTATACATGGTCACCGCACCGGCGATGAGATACATCACGAAAAGCTGCGGCCCGTTGTGCGAAAGCAGCAGCAGCGGCAGCAGAGCATTGACATAAACGATCCAGACGACCCTCTTCTTGAAGAAAGCCAGAAGATAGAGGGCGATCAGCGTATATGGCATCATATAGATGAACTTCGGGCTTTCCTTCACCATCACGACACTGACGACACCCGCCAGCGCATAGATGAGCAGCAGGTACAGATATTTATTGTACTGCCCGAAAATCATCGGATTCGTGTAATAGATGGACATGAAGAGGATCGACACGAGGATGAAGGCCAGGATACCATTGCCCAGCCACTGGTAGGCGACATTGCCCTTGTAGCTCAGATTGGACTCGAACTCGGCACGATAGGAATAGAGACGCTGATAGATCTTCGGAGTCACCACTTCCCCTTTCTCAACGACGATTTCACCGGCATTCACGACGCCGCTGGTCGGAGAACTGTACTTGTAAGCATCCTGATAAGCCTGGAGTGTCTTATCCTTTTCATAGACCAGATTCGGAGCGACCAGATTGGACAGATCCCTCTTCACGGCTTCCTCCAGTTTCTGACGGGCAGCCTCGGAGGACAGCGGAACGATCTTCGGAAGTCCGGCATCGGGAACCGCAGCCTGCTGACCGCCGAAAACGAAGTTCTTCCTGTTCTTCGCATAATCTTCCGTTACGCGGACAAACACGTTGTAGACCAGATTGCGAGCTTCCGGCAAGGTGTATAGATTCGACACCGGGATTTCCTTGTGCATGTCTCCATAAGACACATAAGCGATCTTGCCCCAATGCGCGGACTCGTCGATATCTCCCAAATCGTTGATGACGCCTCGACCGGTACCATTATACAGGGTATCGAGACACTTTTTCAAGGCGGTCTTCAATTCCGGATACATGCCGATCGTCATCTTCTCCAGCTGGTCGAAACTGTTCGCGGCGACAAGCTCGTCCTTCGTGAAATAAGGACAGACAGTATCTTTCGGAGCCATCCGTTCCGCATGCATCTCTTCCTCGGTCTTGATCAGTGGAAACGGGAATTTCGCGACCAGCGTCTCGTACATCCAAGGCGAACCTTGCTTGAAATCATAGTTGAACTTCGGACTTCTCGGGAAAATGGTCGTGAACAGCAGGAACACCCCGACCAAAGGGATGTAGACTCTGTATTTTTTCGGTAATCTAACCTTATCCATAATCATATCGTAGGTATTGAACGCAATCTGCAGAAGCCGCCCCAATCCTGAGATGGCTCCTGCAGATCAATTTTCTATAGAATCTGCCGGTCCCGGTCAAGCGGCGGGACTAGGCATCAATGTTTGCAAAGTGGGCATTCTGCTCGATGAACTCACGACGTGGCGGAACATCGTCACCCATGAGCATGGAGAAGGTACGCTCAGCCTCGGCAGCATTATCGATGGTGATCTGACGGAGCAATCTTCTGGACGGATCCATGGTGGTTTCCCAGAGCTGCACGGCAGACATCTCTCCAAGACCTTTATAACGCTGAACGGTCACGCCCTTCTCAGAACCCTTGCCGAGCGCGAGGGTTGCCTCACGACGCTGCTTCTCTGTCCAGCAGTAGATTTCCTCCTTACCTTTCTTCACGAGATAGAGCGGCGGAGTAGCCAGATAGACATATCCGTTCTTCAGAAGATCCTGCATGTAACGGAAGAAGAAGGTCAGGATCAATGTCGCGATATGACTACCGTCGACATCGGCATCGGTCATGATGATGATCTTGTGATACCTGATCTTGGAAAGGTTAAGCGCCTTGCTGTCCTCCTCCGTACCGACGGTGACACCGAGTGCAGTATAGATGTTGCGGATCTCTTCGCTCTCGAAGACTCTGTGCTCCATCGCTTTCTCGACATTCAGGATCTTACCTCTCAGCGGCAGGATAGCCTGGGTCATACGGTTACGTCCCTGCTTTGCGGTACCGCCTGCGGAATCACCCTCGACGAGGAAGAGTTCGCAATGCTCCGGATTACGCTCCGTACAGTCAGCCAGCTTTCCAGGAAGTCCGGCACCGGACATCACGGTCTTGCGCTGTACCATCTCACGAGCCTTGCGGGCAGCGTGACGAGCCGTAGCCGCGAGGATCACCTTCTCCACGATCAGCTTCGCCTCTCTCGGTTTCTCCTCCAGATAAGCCTCCAAGGCAGATGCAGTAGCCTGTGAAACGGCGGATACTGCCTCCGGGTTACCCAGCTTGGTCTTCGTCTGGCCCTCGAACTGAGGCTCGGCGACCTTTACGGAAATGACTGCAGTCAGACCTTCACGGAAATCATCAGCCGCCAGATCGAATTTCAGCTTGGAAAGGAAGCCGTTCTGCTCCGCATAGTTCTTCAAGGTCCTGGTCAGACCCATCTTGAAGCCCTGGAGATGTGTACCTCCTTCTATCGTGTTGATGTTGTTGACATAAGAATACATCCTCTCCGTATAACCGGTGTTGTACTGGAGAGCGATCTCGATCGGAATCGTCTTGGAAGTCTCCAGATAGATCGGTTCCTCGATCAGCTTCTCGTTACCACCATCCAGATAGGCGACGAACTCCTTCAGACCTTCCTTGGAGTAGAACTCGTCACATCTGAAATGTCCCTGACCCTCGATCTCATTTCCGTTCTCATCCAGATCGGCGATGAAATTCCTCTTGTCCGTCAAGGACAGGAAAATACCCTTATTCAGGTAAGCCAGCTCACGGAGACGTGCGGCAAGTGTTTCATATTTATATTCCGTGACCGTCACGAAAATTTCCGGATCAGGATGGAAGGTCATGATCGTACCGGTGTCCTCAGCATCGCCGACCGTAGCGACCGGTGCCAACGGCTTGCCTTTGGAATATTCCTGCACGAAAACCTTACCCTCACGATGGACCTCAGCCCTAAGATAGTCAGAAAGTGCATTCACGCAGGATACACCCACACCATGGAGACCGCCGGATACCTTGTAGGAATCCTTGCTGAACTTACCGCCGGCGTGAAGGACTGTCAGCACGACTTCCAGAGCAGAGCGATGTTCCTTCTCGTGCATGCCTGTAGGGATACCACGACCGTTATCTTTTACCGTTATGGAGTTGTCCTCGTTGATCGTCACCTCGATTCTGGAGCAGAAACCGGCCAAAGCCTCGTCGATACTGTTGTCCACCACCTCATAGACAAGATGATGTAGACCTCTCTCACCGATATCTCCGATATACATCGAAGGTCTTTTCCTGACCGCCTCGAGTCCTTCCAGCACCTGGATACTATTGGCAGAATACTGCTGTTCTGCACCATTGTTCACTTCATTCTCGTTCATTTCAACTATAGGTTTATAATTGTTATCTTCTTAAAAATTCAAATCAGGCAAATTTAGCAATATTTTCTTACATATTCAAGCATAACCCGATGGTAAAGCTGCCCCCCTTCTCTGCATAGAAAGGATTCCGCTGGATCGGCTGGAAAAGCAGATTGCCGGCCTTGAACCAGAAAGACAGATGGCTGGTATGCTTGTACTCGAGATACATCCCGAGATCAGCCCAGCCCTTGATCCGATAGACCTGCGGCTGGTCATAGACCGTCAGCTCCGCCCTTCTACCGGTCGCGAACTCACAGTCGATTCCCGCATAGACGCGCTTGTGCCAATTGTACTTGATGGCTGCCAGACCTTCCACTTCCGACGGGGTGAACAAGCCCTGGGAGCCACCTTTGAATCGGCCGTGACCATAACGGGCAGCCACGCTCACGGACAGGAAATCCATTTCAAAGCGGAAATCCGCTTCCGCGAACGTATTGACCGAACTGGTATAGCCGTAAGCCGGAAGCAAGCCCTGAGGTGTGAAGAGGACGGCATCGAACATCGCGTTAGCATAGTTTTCGTAACCGCCGTTGATGTCATAGCTGAAATAAGGAGTGATCCTTCCTTTCAGACCGAGGACAGTACTGACCCGCACGACCTTGTCGTTCAGGAGCGGATAAGTGGTTCCTCCGAAAGTGAAATCCGCAAAATGATTCTTCCTCAGTAAGGAAGAATAAGTGTTGATGTCATTGCCACCTGTGGCTTTCAGGTAAATGTCCATGCCGTTCTTGATGGCCGTAAAGCTGATGTTCACATCCGGATAGACATACTGCTCGTCAGAAATCTGCATCTTCGCCTCCCCGTTATGGATGAGCTTGGAGAATTTCACGCCGGCAGCGATATCCCAACGACCTTTCTCATAGACATATTTCGTACTGATGAAAATGTTGCCTCTGAATGCATCGAGGGCTCCGCGATAGACCGCACCGTCCACCCCCATATCAAACATCACCTGATGCTTGTCATTCACGACCGGACCGACAAAAGCATGCACATCGAAATCATGCTCATGGAGATAATCATATCCTGTTCCGGAAGTCACGTTGTCCACGGCGAAACGATAGTCCGCCTGAAAGTCATAATGGAATCTGTTCGGCTTCACGGATTTCGAGAAAAAGCGCAAAGAAGCATCCACCGCATTGTAGGTCCGCTCTTTCCGCAAATCTTTCTGAACGAGCCCGGAATAAGCGGCGTCCATCATCAGCACCGTGCTCTTCCAATCATGACGCGTATCGATCCCGGCGACTGTCAGGAGGTCATGACCATAATGTTTCATCGTCTGACCATCAATCGTTTGCTTACCGATATTCCAGAGGTTTCCTTCCACAGGAGCCGGAGCGTCCATCGTGTAGTAATTCCCGACATAGGACTGATGTGAAGCATAGATGTTCATCTTCCAGTCATGCTTCAGCAACGGTGACCAGACCAGATCCAGCGTCGGATGCAGGGTGTAGCCCGCACCGACTTTCAGGAACAGGCGGTTGCCGTTGTCGATCTGCGCATTCGGCTTCAAGTCGAGCAGATGAGGACGGAATTCATAAGAAGAGGTATAGCGACTGGTGAAGCTGTCATAGACGAAATCCAGATTGAACCTGGTCAAGGAATCCGGAACAATCATCTTCATCAGCGGTTTCTGCACCTCATGGAGCTTTCCCTCATAAGCCTTTTCCACCTCCACGACGGAATTGATGTCCTGCGCAGAAGCGGCAAAAGGAGTCAACGCCAGCACAAAAGCCGGCAGAATCGTATATAATCTATTCATTTCCATTGTTTTCAACATTCATCATGGTTGCAAGTTTATCCAGACGCATCCGGACATTCTCGAGGATATCATCATTCTCACCGTCACCTGCATATTCTGCGGCCAGACTCTCGTAAGTCGCTTTCGCCTGCTTCAGGTTACCGCGCTCGACGAAAGAGTCACCGAGAATGATGAAACTCTTCGCCAGCCAGTACATTTCACTGGTTCCGGATGCAGAGAACGCATAGACACGGTCTTCCACACTCTTGAAATCACCCTGATCGTAAGCATCCTGAATCAGGACGAAATTCGCTTCGGCACCGAAACGATCCACCGGACGTTCCGCCAGTTTGCGGTAGATGCCCAGCGCCTCGTCACGCTCACTCATGCTCATGTAGGACCTTGCCTCGCAGTACCGGGCCTCACGCACCAGTTCCGGATGATCTTTCTCATGCAGGATGACCGCTTCAGCCGCACTGATGGTCTTTTCAGCATCATGGGCATTGAAAGCGGAACGCATCATGCCCAGACGACCGACACTCTTGTTTCCATGGAGTGCCGCCTCTTCTGACAGACGCGCATAAGCGGTATAGGCATCATTGAATTTCTCCAAGGTGTAGGAGATCTCTGCATATTGGAGGATGGAAAGTTCCAGGAGAGAACCCTGCCCGTCCTTCATCACCTCCGCATAATAGTCCGCCGCTTTCTCCAGCTGGCCGAGCTGACGGTAGGACTCTGCCAGGTAATACTCAGCCTTGCAGCGCTCCGCACTGTTCGGGTAGGTCCTGATGAAGTTCTGGAGGCTGACCAATGCCTTCTCATGGTTGCCGCCGGCATAGATATGCTCGGCTGCATTGAACAGCATCTGCTCTTTCTCCTGATCGGTCTTCAGGCCGCCCTTGCCGATGGAAGCGATATAATCCAGATAGATTTCCGGCTGCTGGAGGCTCTTGTACAATGCTTCCAGGGCCAGCAAAGCATCTTCGGAATAATCCGTCTCAGCGATATCTTCAATGATGAACTTGTAGTAAGCGATGGCCTCGTCCATCCTGTTGTTGTTCCGGACCAGCATACCCATCTCGAGATAAGCACGCGCCTTGTAGTTCGCATTGCCGGATTTCTCGGAGAGCATCTTGAAACAATCGAAGGCCTTGCGGTCCTCCTTAGCGGCCACATAGCTGCGTCCGAGTTCGAACATGGCATCCGGATAGAAGTTAGCGGTGGACTGAGCCTCCAGCACATTCTCCAGCAAGGCGATCTTCTTCGCCTTGTCGCCGGCAAGTCCATGGGAAATGGCGGACTGATAATAAGGATAGATATCGTTCACATTGAAATAATCGGCAACCGCCTGATCATAAAGTTCAGCGGCCTTGCGGTAATTGCCGGTAATGTAGAGGCAATCGCCTTTCCTGACGAGCGCGTCCTTGCGGTACAGCAGCCGATCCGCCTTCTGGTTCAGATATTCGTCGAACCATTTGGCCGCGGCCGCGTAATCCTCCTTCATGAAATGACTGTAAGCGATGCCATAGAGGATGTTGTCATATTCCGGCTTTCCGAAGAAAGCGGAGAGATTGTACAGTTTCATGTACTGGGCAATGGCCTTGTCATACTCTCCGGTACGGAAACAAGACTCTGCCAGCCAGTATTTCGAATATTTGTCAATGCTGCTGTTGTGCTCCGCATAGAACGGGATCACTTCGAGGCAGGTGATCGCATTGCGGTAAGAATGCTTGTCAATCAGCTGGGAAGCACGGAGGAAATTCGATTTGACGTAATTGTCCCTCATGTCATCATCGAATTCATCGATCTTGTCGTAAGCCTCGATAGCAGACTGATAATCCTTCTCCAGCAAGGCCGCTACGGCGATGTAGCTGTAGATTCGGTCTCCCTTCTTCTTGTTCGTGTATTTCCGGAGATAGTCGTAGAAGACGGAAGTATCACTGTTCAGGTCGAAAGCCAGTTTCGCATAATTGAAATAAGCGTCCTCCTTCATATCCTTGTTGAAATCCGGCTGGGCTGCCGCCTTGAACGCATCCAGGGCAGCGACCTTGTTCTTCAGGCGGATGTAGCTGTAGCCCAGATGATAGTTGGCGACCTGTCCGAGCGAATCGGAACGGTCCTCCATTTTCGAGAAACAGTCGGCCGCACCCTCGAAATCCTCCAGCTGGTACAGCAGAGAACCGGCATAGAACCAGTCCGTACGGTTTTTCTTACCGCTCTGGTCTCCCCTGTTGTAATCGAAATAGACCTTGGCCTTCTCCGGCTGCCCCTTCACCAGATAAGCCTCTGAAATGAAGCGGGACAACTGCATTTTCTTCGACTCTGCCGCCCGGTCAAAGATCTGCGGTCCCTTGTCGATCACGAAATCATAGTCACCGAGCAGGAAACGGCACTCGATGATATAATAGAGCGACATTTCCTGGAAACGGGAATCATCGGCCGCATCGCCGAACCATTTCAGCGCCTCCTGGAAATGGCTGCGCTCGTATTCCAGATAGCCGAGGATATATCGGGCAGCCGCGCTGAAATCAGACTCCTTCAGTCTGTCGATGGTCTTGAATCCTTCGACCGCCGCCTCGACCTGACCGGACTCCAGCTGCGAATAAGATCTGTAGAAAAGCCAGGCAGGCTTGCCATCCTTTCGGATCTGCTTCTCTGAAATCAGCGCGAACTGGCGGGCCGCCTCCTCAAAATCCCGAGCGTCGAACAGATTCATGGCATATTGGTAACGGATAGCCGGCACCATGACCGAATACGGATGCTTCTCCATGAACTTGAGCATCCTCGTCTCATACCCATTGGCCCTCATCTTCACTTCACAGAAGACGGAATATCCCTCCGCATCGGACTTCATCCCTTCACGGCTGAGTCCGTCGAAGATCTTCCCGGCCCGGTTGAACATGCCGCGGTCCAGCAGCTCGAGGGCATAGCTGAACTCCTTGTGATGGCTCTGATGCTGGAATCCCGGCATTGCGGAAGCCTGCGAAACGGCCAATATCGTAGCTGCACATAAGGCAGAAACCATTCTCTTTATCATAGACACAAATTTTGACAAATTTAACCATTTTTCTATTATCTTTGTATGATGAAACAGGAGAATTTGACATCAGTCCCACTAATTGATCAGAAATGAGCGAAAACAAGACCCTGATCGCCTTCGAAGGCGCAGATATCATGAACGGTGAAAGCACCATCATCTTCAACCTGAACCTGGAAGTCCATTCCGGGGAATTCGTCTACATCGTCGGCAAGGTCGGCACCGGCAAGACCTCCATCATCCGCACCATCATCGCCGAGAACAACCTCTCCGCCGGGAAAGGCATGGTCTGCGGCTATGATCTGAACAGCTTGAAATCCAGCGACATCCCCTACCTCCGCAGGAAGATGGGCGTAGTCTTCCAGGATTTCCAGCTGCTGATGGACCGCAACGTGGAGCAGAATCTCCTCTTCGTCCTGAACGCGACCGGATGGAAAGACAAGAAGGCTGCCGCTGAACGGATCAGCGAGGTGCTGGAGGCGGTCGGCATGGGCACGAAGGCTCACAAGATGCCTCATCAGCTCTCCGGCGGCGAACAGCAGCGTATCGCCATTGCCAGAGCCCTGCTCAATGATCCTGAGCTGATCGTTGCGGACGAGCCGACCGGGAACCTCGACACGGAGACTGCGGACGGCATCATGAAGGTGCTGGACAAGATCAATAAGGAGAAAGGTACGGCCATCATCATGGTGACGCACAACAAGCAGATTTTCGAGGACTATCCTGGCCGAGTGATGGTCTGCAAGGACGAGACCTGCCTCGAAGCCACTCCAGAAACGGTCCTCGACACCGAGACGATCTTCTGAATTTTCCCCTGAGTCTTAGGTCAATGAGAAAAGAAAGGAAACAATTGTTCAGGGAGGTGTCCGCCTGGTTTTCGGCGAACATGGAGATGCCACGTACGGAACTGGACTACGATACGCCGTTCCATCTGCTGATCGCCGTCATCCTCTCCGCCCAATGCACGGATAAGCGCGTCAACCTCTATACTCCGCGTATCTTTGAGCGTTTCCCGGAGCCGTCTGATCTGGCTGCTGCTACTTTCGAGGAGGTCTATGATCTCATCAAGTCCATTTCTTTTCCGAACAATAAGGCGAAACATCTGATCGGCATGGCTCAGAAGCTGGTCGCGGATTTCAATTCCGTCGTGCCTTCTGAGGTTGAAGAATTGGAAACGATGCCTGGTGTGGGTCACAAGACTGCCAATGTCATTGCTTCGGTGATTTACAACAAGCCGGTCATTGCCGTCGATACTCATGTTTTCCGTGTTTCTCACCGGCTCGGTCTGTCTGATGGAAAGACGGTTGAAGCTGTCGAGAAAGACCTGACAGAAGGTTTCCACACCGAAGAACGCGCTACGGCCCACCATTGGCTCATTCTCCATGGTCGCTATGTCTGCAAGGCGCGCAAACCTCTCTGCGAGGAGTGTGGCCTGCAGGATCTCTGCCGCGAGTACAAGCTCTCCCACCTCAAAGTCTGACGTGATTCCTCACAAATATACAGACTTTGATTCATGCAACGACAGGGACTACGGCACTCACCTGAAGGACAACTGGCGAGCCGGACTTCCGAGGGTGGACGGAGCGAAGCAGAGCCCTTTGACCCTCCAGCTCCGCAGCCGGCGTCAACAAAATTGACTTGGAGATAGAGACACCGGGGCTCCCCTGACGGGATGAACAAAAGGAATCGAAACAGCCGGCGTAGAGTCAAAGAGATAGAGATATCGGTTCCCCGGTGACGGGATGGACGAAGGAAATGAAGGCGGACTGCAACTGAAGACCGGCTCCCAGAAATGAAGCGGATCTACCGGAAACGGAACCAGGAGAAGGCACAGCGGAAACGGCGCCACCATAAAGCAGATCACCGACGATCGGCCGCCCGAGCCCGGAGACATGCGCCGCATGCACCCGCAACTGATGCGTCCTACCCTCCACCGGCCGGAACTCCACCGCCACAGCCCCATCCGGAAAGACCTCCGTCACCACAAAAGAAGTATGCGCCACCTTACCGTGCGCCCTATCGACTTTCTGCCGCGGCCGATCCTCATAATCCGGTGCCAAAGGCAGGTCAATGTCCCCTTGCTTCCCCACGACCAACGGTTCGAATGAAGAAGCACAAGCCATCGGCATGCAAGGAGAAAGTACAGCACGATACATCTTGCCGACACCCCGGCGTTCGAACTGCCGACGTAATGCAGTCGCCACCTCCGCACTCTTCGCGAAAACCAGCAGCCCCTTCGTATCCATATCCAGCCGATGCACTGTCTCCAGCCCAGAGAAGCGCCCTCGCAGCAGTTCCAGAGCCGAGATCCGTCCGTCCAAGCCCGGCACTGACGGCATTCCGCCCGGTTTATCGATCACCAGCAACCAGTCATCCTCATAGACAATACGCATCTCCAGGCCACCAAGGATGGAACCAGCTACCTCAGCGTCATCCGGCCCCTCCAGACCGCGCATCATGAAAGGCAGAAGCACCCCGCACTTGCTGCTGCATGACGGATAGAAATCCCCCTCGCGCCGCACAGACCCCGCCGGCGAAGCCCCGACCCAGAACTCCCCCATCCACATTGGCCTCAGCCCTTGCTGAAAAGCGAACTGCAGCAGCTTCGGCGCTGCACACTCGCCCGTTCCGCCCGGAGGCACCAAGCCCCGCTCCTCAAAAATCTCCAGCACCGAACGCCGCTCCCCAAGCCCGTTCATCACCACGAACTGCTCGAAAATCCATCGCTGCAGCCGGTCCGACAACCTGGCCCTCTTTGCTTTAAGGTCAATGATGCCGTCCTCATGGGCCTTGATTTCCTGATCCAGCCCCGCCAGCCGCGAGACGAACTCCTGCTTTCTCCGCCGGAACTCCGCCTTCTCGAATTGGCTTTCCCGGACCAATGAAGCCAGGTCTGCCGAGGTCAATGGAGCCGAGCCTGAAACCGAACCGGAGTTCGAGTCCGAAGCCAATGCCTCTCGGAGCTGTTCCCGACGCGCCTTCGAAGCCGCCATCGCCACCTTCATTTCCTCCAGCACCTCCGTCATCTCCTGCTCCAAGGCCACCCGGGACGCCACCAGCGCCCGATATTCCGGCGCCTGCTCTAAGGCCTGCACCTCCCGGTTGATCGCGGAAATCTCCGCCTCACCCTGCTTGAAGCCCCCCTCCGGATCCAGCAGATCGAAGATCGGCGGCACGAAACCCGGAATCAGATTCCGGTCCCCGACATTGCCGGAGAAAGCCGACAGATAAGCCGTATTTCCATCAGGAAGCCGATGCAGTTCAGGTAGTTCCGTGCCTTCCGGGCAGGAAACGACCAGCACTCCCAGCATCTTGCCGGGAGCGAAAAGCCGGTGCAGCTGAGCATCGGAAGCGATCTCGCTGATGACCGCCTCAGCAGCGCGGACCACCAGCGGATGCGGTATGTATCTGAAAGGATTGTTCATCGGCAAGACCTACATGAATCTGCCGTAATTGCGAAGGTAATCCTTCACCTCATTCTGATTGGAAATGAAATCCAGTTCCTCGATGACCTCATCGAAATTCTCCGGATCCACCACATGAGGATAGACCATCTTCAGCAGATCGACACGATGGCCATCGAAACTCCATTCCTCCATCAGGTCCTCGCACTGCGAACAGGTCAGACTATAATGCTTCAATGCCTTTTTCACTCGTTTCAGACGCCGGTCATCGAAACCGTCATCCTCTATATCGTCCAGCAGATCCTTGAACCGCTCATGCGGCATGACACGATGAGAAGGATAGCGGTTTCCTCCCGGGAAGCAATCCGGTCCCGGATACATTCCGCCATCATGGCTGACGCCCACCTGGATTTCGAAGACCCCATGTCCGGGATAACGTACATTCTGATGATAAACGACCCTTCCTGAACGGTCACGTACATCTACGCGATAGACGCCCCTGTCCAGATTGGCGATGAAGCAGGATTCTGCCGGCATGCTCACCTGGCAGCCGTTGAGATAGACGACAACCTCATGATGACCGGAACGGACATGGATACCACGGAGCGGCTGGGCCTGAACACTGCAGACCAGCAAGACCGCACACAGAAATGAAAATATTCGTTTCATATTTTTCTTTTTTCGATTCTCCTTCAAAGATAGCAAGAATTATGAATACCTGCGGACATTTCTGAAAACAGAAAAATCCCTCTGCCAGCAGAAATCAAAGCCACGGACTCACGGCTTCAGTCCGAAACGGACATTGACCTCCACCTGGAACTTGCTCTCCTGCACGGACAGAAGCGCTGACGAAGCCCCATCAGCGACCTCCGCCTCACAATCATTCGCCGCGGCCTTTCCCATCATCCGGCTACGCATCAGCACCGGCTCCTCCTGCTTCCAGACATTGCCCACATAGACATGCACCGCCGGTCCGAGCTCCTGACCGAGCGCACTTGCAACCGCCTCGGCACGTCTGCGCGCATCAGCCGTCGCCTCCGCCAGCAGTTCCATCCCGATCTCCTTCTCCTTCGAGCAGGAAGTCTTCATCAGAGAGACATTCGAAATCTGCTTCTCCCCCAAGGCCTCGATGACCTTGTGCATCTGCTCATAACTGTTCACCTCCAGCACATAGGTCGCCGAAACCAAGGACTTGATATTGGAACGGAGCAGTCCCAGCTTGATGTCGCTGCCCATATAAGAAACCTTCAGATCTTCAGTCACATCCACTCCGCATTCATCCAGCACCGTCACCATCTCCTCCTGCTTCTGCGCCAAGGTAGATCTGCCCTTGTAATCCTTCTCGTCGATCCTGATCTTCAATGTCAGTTCATCCGGAACGATCTCGCGCTCCGCCACGCCTCTCACCTCGATGACCGGCCGCGCCTGCACCGATAAGATACAGGCCACGACGGCCGCTGCCGTCAGCATGATTCTTCTATTCATAACATTATCGGTTTATTTTCCAGAGAAATGAATGTACAAAAACTGAGCCGACCGCCCTGTGCGCGAAATTCCTTATATTTGCATTCATGGAAACAGAAATCACCGGGCTGAAGCCCAAATACACGGACACGTCCATTGCCCCGATGCACACTTGCGAGCATATCGTGAATCAGACGATGATCCGGATGTTCGGATGCGGCAGAAGCATCTCCGCCCATATCGAGAAGAAAAAGAGCAAGTTGGATTATATCCTGGCCAATGAACCTTCGGCTGCTCAGGTCGAGGAACTGGAGGCCCGGGTCAATGAGATCATCGCCCGGGAACTGCCGGTCACGATGGAATTCATCGCCCAGGAAGAAGCAGCCGAGCGCTTCGATCTGAAACGTCTCCCGGAAGGCACCACCGGCACCGTCCGTGTCGTCAAGGTCGGCGACTACGACGAATGCCTCTGCATCGGCGCCCACGTCGGAAACACCCGAGAAATCGGCCGCTTCCGGCTCATCAGCCACGATTGGGATGCGGAAAATCACCGCTGGAGGATCAGATTCAAGCTGGATTCATTATCTTTACCGAAATAACTGAAACTGAATACAGATCATGCAGACCACAAATCTCAGGAAGATGACCCTCACGTCATCGGAAGACGAGCTCCAGCTCGCTCTGCTCTGCACGACACCGGCAGAAGGCCAGGAAACGAAAGGTATCCTGCAGCTGGTGCACGGCATGTGCGAACACAAAGAAAGATACATTCCCTTCATGCAGTTCATGTCGGAACACGGCTGGATCTGCGTCATCCATGACCACCGCGGCCACGGTGCCTCCGTCCGCTACCCGAACGAACTGGGCTACTTCTATGAAGGAGGCTGGAAAGCCATGGTCAATGATGTCAGACTCGTCAGCGACCGGATCCGCCAGGAATACCCAGGACAGCCGCTCAGCATGCTCGGCCACAGCATGGGTTCGATGGTCGTCCGTTCCTACCTGAAGGAGAACGATGACCAGCTCCGCAAACTCGTCGTCTGCGGCAGCCCGAGCAAGAACCCGGCCGCCGGTATCGGCATCCGCCTCTGCCGTCACGCCATCAAGCATTACGGCGGCATGTCCCGTCCGCGCCTGATCCAGAAGATGTCCTTCGGTTCCTTCAACAAGCCTTTCAAGCACGAAGGTTCCCCTAATGCCTGGATCTGCTCCGACAAGAAGGTCGTGGAAGCATACGACAAGAATCCGCTCTGCCAGTACCAGTTCACGGCCAACGGTTTCTACAATCTCATGAGCCTGATGCAGGACACCTATAATAAAGAGGGATGGAAACTCCGTCAGCCGGACCTTCCGGTTCATTTCATTTCCGGAGAACAGGACCCCTGCATCGGATCCCCGAAGAAATTCCGGAAAGCCGTCAGATTCCTGCAGGAAGCCGGCTACCGCCAGGTGACCGGGAAACTCTATCCGGGCATGCGCCACGAAATCCTCAATGAGATCGACAAGGCGACCGTCTGGAAAGACGTGCTGGATTTTCTGGAAAAATAATTTCCTCTTTTCCGCATTGTAAGGATATTTTATGTACCTTCGTTCCGTAAGAACAAAACTTGACTTGAACTATGGCTATTGAACTCAAGGATCTGGTCCCTTACGGACACGAAGACGGAGACAAGATCTTCTTCGTGAGAGCCTGCGACCGACGAAGCGACCTGGTCGATCCGATCTTGTGTCTCTGCTTCAAGCTCTACGAAACGACAGAGTACTTCATCCAGATCTACCAGAAATGTGAGAAAGCGTCCTGGATCGACCCGATCAGCGACGACAAGACCGTTCACGAGGAATACCGCGAACTGGTCCGCAAGAAACTCACCCCTGCCGCACTCGAACACGTCATCGAACGGTTCAATGCAGAAATCGAGATTCTGTACGACCTCGAAGACCCTTGGAAATACAAGCCGGTCCCTTCGACCGACCCCGAAACGGAAGTGGTCCACCGCTATCCGGTGACGACACTGTGCGGCAGCACCCGGTTCAAGGAAGAATTCATGGAAGTCCAGAAACGCCTGACTCTGGAAGGCAGGATAGTGATCTCCGTCGGTCTTTTCGGACATGCCGGAGACGACGAGGTCTGGAGCGAAGGCACCAAAGAAATGCTGGACGACATGCACAAGCGTAAGATTGACATGGCGGAAAGCATCTTCGTCATCAACAAGGACGGCTACATCGGCAGTTCCACCCGTTCCGAAATCGAGTACGCCCGCAGGTACGGGAAGAAGATCGAATATCTCGAGCCGCCCACAAAAACAGATACACCATCATGAAAACCATCTATTTTGCAGGCGGATGTTTCTGGGGAACCGAACATTTCATGAAACAGATTCCTGGAGTGATCTTCACCCGGACCGGCTATGCCAACGGCCACACTTCCCATCCATCCTACCGGGAAGTCTGCACCGACAAGACCGGATTCGCGGAAACCGTATTGACGGAATATGACGAGCAGCAGGTTGACCTGGACTTTCTCGTCCGACTCTTCTTCAAGATGATCGACCCGACCTCATTGAATCAGCAAGGCGGAGACAAAGGTACCCAGTACCGGACCGGCATCTACTACACGGATCCGGAAGACCGCCCGGTCATCGAAAAGACCGTCCAGGCCCTTTCCGCCGATTATGAGGCGCCCATCGTCGTGGAAATTCTTCCGCTGCAGAACTTCTATCCCGCAGAAGACTATCATCAGGATTACCTCGAAAAGAATCCCGACGGCTACTGCCATGTCTCTCCGGAACTCTTCAAGATGGCCCGGGAAGCCCGTAAGACAGACAAACATCTTTAAAAACAGATAAGATATGAAAAAGTATTTAGCAGAAATGGTGGGAACTATGGTTCTCGTCCTGATGGGCTGCGGAACAGCAGTCAGTCTCGGTTGTTCGATCCTTGCCCCGGCAACAGTTGTCGGCACGGCACTCGCATTCGGACTTTCAGTCATCGCGATGGCCTATACCATCGGTAACATCAGCGGCTGTCACATCAACCCGGCGATCACGCTCGGCTGCATGCTGACCGGACGCATGAAAACGAAAGAAGGTCTGATGTACATGCTCTTCCAGACCATCGGAGGTATCCTCGGAGCCCTGATTCTCTTCCTCTGCACGAAAGCCAGCGGCAGCGTCATCACCGGAACAGGTGCCAACGCCTGCCAGGCCGGAGTCTCCATCTGGGGAGGTCTCGTCGCTGAGGTCGTATTCACCGCCATCTTCGTCCTCGTCGTCTTGGGAACTACTGATTCCAAGAAAGGCGCCGGCAACTTCGCAGGTCTGGCCATCGGTCTCACCCTCGTCCTCGTGCACCTCGTCTGCATCCGCTACACCGGCACCTCCGTCAATCCGGCACGTTCCATCGGCCCTGCCCTCTTCGAAGGTGGTAAGGCCCTCTCACAGCTCTGGATCTTCATCGCAGGTCCGTTCATCGGAGCTGCCATCGCCGCCGGCATCTGGAAACTCATCGGCACCGACTGCAACTGCTGCTGCAGGAAGAACTGATGTCAAGACCATAAGAACATCATGCAGCCGCCCTTTGGACGGCTGCATTTTTATGCCCAGACAGAACCGGACTATCCCATTTTCATGAGACGGAACAGCCGCGACAACGCAAAAATCACAAAAAGTTGGTATTGGCATTGAATCCAGAGAATGTTAATTTTGCAACTTCCAACAAGACATCAATACAAAACGAATCATAATGAACCTGCGCACCGGCCTTATACTTTTCCCTTTCCTGCTTTACTCCACGCTTGCAGCGGCACAATCTCCTGCACGTATCAGCGGAAAAGTCATCTCGGCAGAAACCGGCGGACCAGTAGATTTCGCGAACATCATCATCTACCCCTCTGAACTGTACAGCATGTCCGATACGGACGGAAAATTCACTTTCGAGGAAGTTCCTTCAGGAAAGCTGACGGTCTCCTGCCAATTCTTCGGCATGGAGAAGAAGGACACCACCTTCCTCGTCAGACCTGGCGAGAGACATTATCTGGAAATCAGGATGAAGACGACTTCGTTCCGACTGGAAAACGTCGTCATCACCGCCACTCAGAACAAAGCCGGAGAAAGCACGGCATCCACCATCTCCAGACAAGCCATGGACCATATGCAGACCAGTTCCCTTTCCGACATCATGTCCCTGCTTCCTGGAGCGGCGGCCGGAAACCCGAACCTCACCTCCGCCCAGAACCTCACCTTGAGAACTTTGGACACAGGTTCCGGCAACCTGGCGATGAACAGCCTGGGTACTGCCGTCATCGTGGACGGAGCACCGATGTCGAACAACGCGAACATGCAGTTCCTCTCCGCGACACAATCCGGAAAGACCTCCGACAAAAGCGGGGGCACTTCGGCTGTTTCAGGCGTGGATGTCCGTTCCCTTTCCACTGACAACATCGAATCGGTGGAAGTGATCCGAGGCATTCCTTCCGTTGAATACGGAGACATGACCTCAGGTGCAGTGATCGTGAAATCCAAGGCCGGAAAATCGCCGTGGACCCTCCGTTTCAAGACCAACCCGAACATCTACCAGGCCTCCATCGCCAAAGGCTTCAGCCTGGGCAACAAAGCCGGAGACCTGAACATCTCCGGAGACTATGCCTACAACACCGCTTCCCTGACCAATGCCCTGTCCTTCTATCAGCGGGCTAATCTCAAGGCCCTCTGGAGCGTGATGTTCGCCGGCAACGCGTCTGAAAATACAAGTCTCTCCATTTCCTACGGCAGAGACCGTGAAAAGCTCAACCCGGACCGCAAGTCCAACAGAACCCAGAGCTACGCCAACGATATCGGCTTCCAGTTCAACACGAACGGTAGAGCCACCATCAATAAAGGATGGATGAAGAATGTCAACTGGCTGCTCTCCATGAGCTACAACGACAAACGATCCCACTACGAATCCACCGCGATAAATGCCCTGAACCTCTATTCGACCGCCATGGAGAACGGCCTGATCTATACCAACATCGCCGGACAGACCATCGTGGACAAGAACGGGAATCCGATCACTACGACAGGACCGGATTCCGACATCAAAGGCACCATCCTTCCATACAGTTACTTCTATAAATATGACATCTATGGAAAAGAACTCAATGTCTTCGCGAAACTGAACGCAGACTTCGGCAAGACCTGGAAGAACTTCACGGAACGCCTTTTCATCGGAATGGACTTCAAGACCGACGGCAACCTCGGTCAAGGTGCCGTATATGACGACGAGACCCCGCCTTGGAGAAACATTTCCAATGTTTCCTCCGGCTACAGGAGACGTCCATACCGGGACATTCCCTTCGTCAACCAGCTTGGAATCTATGCTGAGAACCATATCACCTGGACCTTCTTCAGGAGAGATCTCAATCTGACGGCCGGTCTCCGTTTCGACTGGATCAACGGCAAGACCGTCCTGGCACCGAGAATCAATGCCTCTCTGGATCTCATACCGGAAATCTTGACCCTCCGGGGCGGATGGGGCATCACAGCGAAAGCACCGACTGCCATCCACCTCTATCCGAACAAGGCTTATCAGGATATCATCAACTACAACGGCATGAGCGAGTCCATCCCGGAAAACGAACGGTTGCTCATCGCGACGACAAATGTCTATGATGCCACCAACCCGGATCTGGAAATCGCGAAGAACCGGAAAGCCGAAATCGGCCTGGACTTCCATTTCGCCAACCAGTACCGCATCGCTGTCACCGCCTATGACGAACTCATGAACAACGGTTACAACTTCGGTCTGGGCCTGGATTCCTTCATCTGGTTCGAGAACCACCAGTATCAGGTGGCGCAGAGAAATCCGGGCAGTCTGCCGACGCTGGAAGAAAAAGCCGTGCACCACCAGTTCTTCGAAGTCTACAAACCGAGAAACGACGTCAAAAGCCGGAACTCAGGCATCGAATACGAGATCGATCTGGGAAGGTTCGACGCGATCAGGACCTCTTTCTACATCAACGGAGCCTGGATGAAAAGTTCCACCACGAACAGGAACTATTCCTTCAGCACCTTGACCAGCAACGACTACGAACGCAACATCGGTGTCTACAATCCGGAGAAGAGGACCTCTTTCGTGGAAAAGGTAAACACCATGATCAAGGCGACCCACAACATCCCGCACATCGGTCTGGCCATCACGTTGACCGGACAGATCGACTGGATGACCCGCTACTGGGATGAATACAAGAACGACGACATGTTCGTGAAATACATCTCCAGAAAGGACGGTCAGGTCCATGACTTCGACCCGGCCATGAAGGACGATCCGGAATTCTCCTACCTGTTCCCGACCTTGAGCGACAACAGATTCATCGTCGAGCAGTATTTCCCGACCATCTTCTTCAACCTGAACGTAAGCAAGGAAATCGGCAAGAACTTCACCGCCTCCTTCTACGTGAACAACCTCTTCAACCAGAGACCACTGTACAAGTTCAAGTCCTCCGGAAGAATGACCGAACTCGGAATCCCGATGTTCTTCGGTTTTGAATTCAAGGTGAAGATCAGATAAAAGACAAACATCATACATCATAAATTATCAGAACAATGAAAAAAATCTTATCAATTTTCCTTGCTACGACACTTGCAGCCCTGAGCCTTTCCTGCACGAAAGAATCAGAAGTCAGCGCCATCTCCGTATCTGTAAAGATCGACGATGCTGCCATTGACCAAGCTATCATTCCTGAGAGCTACGAAGTCACCATCACCAATTTCTCGACTTCAGTAAGTGCGACGGCAACGACTGAAAACGGCATAGCCGCCTTCGACCATGTCGTTCCGGGCCTCTATAAAGTCACCGCTTCCGCCTCCGTTTCCGCAAACGGTTCTGCCTATACCATCAGCGGTGCCATGGAAGAGACACAGTTCCTCCAGAATGGAGATCAGATCGTCCTGGCAGTCAAGTCCGCAAAAGAATCAGCCCTGATCTTCAAAGAGATCTACTACTCCGGTTCCAAAACCGATAAATTCTATATGAGGGATCAGTTCTACGAGATCTACAACAACAGTGACGTGACCGTCTATGCCGACGGAATCTGCATTGCAGAAACAATCTTCGCCGAATATGATTTCTCCGTCATCTACGAGTATGTCGTTCCTGGCAAAGATGCGAAAGACTATATCTTCTCCCAGCTGATCTGGCAGATTCCTGGAGACGGCACCCAATATCCGGTCAAACCAGGAGAATCCATCATCATCGCGCAATGGGCGACAGACCACACTACAGAAAAACATTCCGGCGGAGCTTCCGTAGTCAACCTTACCGGTGCTGAATTCGAGGCCTTCTGCGGTGAGAAAGAAGCATTCGGCGGCATTGTCCTCACTGATGAAGCGGCCATCAACCTGAATATGGCTGTCAACGCCATGGGACGTCAGCCGATGCAGTGGCTGACCCCTGTCGGCGGTTCCAGATATATTCTCTTCAAACCATCGACTCCGCTCAGACAGGATAATTTCTGCGTCCCAGGCAATGTAGCATCTACATCTCTCAAGCAAGCTCATGAAGTTCTCATCACTGACGTGATCGATGCCGTACAGACCATCGCTGACGAAACCGTTCTCCAGCACCTCGGTCTTCCGGCAGTCCTCGATGCAGGTGCCATCTGGTGTTCAAAGACCTACTCCGGCGAAAGCATCAGCAGAAAGATCGCCAGAAAAGTGGACGGCAGAATCATCTACCAGGACACCAACAACACGACCAATGACTTCGAAGTGAACCCTTCACCGGTCATTCGAAGAAACGGTGCAGGCGTTCCTGAATGGAATACTTGGATCAAATAGTCAATCAGATTTCATACATGAAGAGATTTACCATGACCTTATCATTGCTTCTCTGCCTGGGCCAGCTCATGGCCCAGACGGAGGGCAATTCCATTACAACCAGACCGCTGACTCCAGCGGCAAAGGAAACCGGATTCAGAAACGCCCTCTGGTACAACAGTGTCAATCGTGCCGGAATAGCCTTCAAGCCTTTCCACCTCAGCAACGAACTATACCTGGACTACGACTGGGAAAACGGGAAATTCCGTCCACAGACGGTCGGAGAAACCCTGCACACGGTCAGCCTCAAGACCAGCGGAGCCGCCATGGTCGGAAAATTCATGCTCATGGGCAACTTCTCTTTCATCAACCGCTTCGAGAAGAACGCCTGCTTCAATACCCTGCTGTATGAGGTAGCGGACGACATGCCTTACTTCATCCTGGATCCGAATCCCAGCGGTTGGGTAAAGCAGGAGTATGATCTTGGAGCCAGCCTCGTTTCTCCGGTGATTGCAGACCGGATCGCCTTCGGTCTCAAGCTCCATTATGAAACCAAGGTCGGAGCCAAGCAGAAAGATCCGAGAAGCGAAACCTACAAATACCACGTCGAAGTCATCCCTTCATTGACCGTCCACTTGGGGAAAACCCATCTCTTAGGATTCCACGGACTCTTCGACAATGGTTTCGAACGTGGAGTTCCGACACTCAACAACTACATGGTCGAGCAGAAAATCGCCTACAACAAAGGACTGGGGGAAGGAATGATCGGCAAAGTCGGCGGCAATGACGGTGTCAAGACCATTTTCTACAGAAGCATGCGGTACGGCGGAGGCCTGCAATACGGCTGGGGAAAGGAAGAAAGCTTTCTTCTGGACCTGAGCTACATCGGCAGGAGTGTGGACGGCTTCGAGCAGCCGACCCTTCCGAAACGACTCGGCTCCACCCGGAGCAACGATCTGCAGGCGGATCTTCAAGTGACCTTCGGCAAGCACAAGAGCAACAAATTCACGCTGAACGCGCTCTACTCTTCCACCAAAGGACTCGAACATGTGCAGAAAATGAATACAGAATCCTTCAATCAGCATTGGGAAGTCATCAGCACCAACAAGATGATGCTCATGAACCACCTCTCCGCCCGATTGACCTACGACCATCTCTTCGGTCATGACGAGGCCAGAGGCTGGGACTGGAAAACCGGAGGTTCATTGACCTTCAGCAACCGCGACGACTGCTACCAGCTTCCTCGCTCGACCTTCAAGGCCATGTATCTTCTCACCGAGGCCAATGGAGGCAGACAATTCAAATTCAAGACCTCCACTCTGCTGGTCGCACTCTCCCTGGGCTATCAGGCCACATTGGACGCCGGCTATTTCTTCGGCGGAAAGAACAGGGAAAGCATGCAGGTCAACTACTATATGCAGGAAAATGCCTACCTCAGCACTGATTTTCTGAAAACAGGAGGCAGAGTCTCATGGACCTGCCACAGAAAAAAGATCAATTGGGTGATCGACCTCCGTGCAGATTGGGCGAAACCCCTCACCATTCAGGACAACAGGCTGCTGTGCAGCGCCTCAATAGGAATCATATTTTAACATGAAAAGAAAAATAGCCGGCATCGCCGCGCTGGTCCTTGCGGTCTCCCCGCTCGCCGGCCAGCCCAGACACTCCTTCGCAATCATCACTGATTCAGAAAGTTTCAGACATTGCGGAAAAGAAATAGAGCATTACAGAGAGTCCATCATCCGTGATGGACTTGATGCGTTCATAGCCCCTGGAGACTGGAACACTCCAGAACAGGTCCGTGACTCCCTGCGCCATTGGTACCGGACCCGCCAGCTGGAAGGGACCGTCTTCATCGGAGACATTCCGATCCCGATGATCCAGAAGGCTCAGCACCTGACCTCTGCCTTCAAGATGGACGAAGAACGCTTCCCCCGCAGAGAAGCCTCAGTTCCATCTGACCGGTTCTACGACGACTTCGATCTGGAATTCAGATTCGTCGGCCGGGACACGGCACAGGCCGACCTTTTCTACTACGATCTCTCCCCTTTCTCCCCGCAGTCCATCAGCTGCGACATCTATTCGGCCAGGATCAAGCCGTCCTCCATCCATCAGGACCGCTATGCCGAACTTGCGGCCTATCTGCGCAAACTGGTCCGGATCAAAGCCCAGGAAAACCTGCTGGATGAAATCTCCTCCCATACCGGTGACGGCTCCTTCTCCAACAGCCTGATCGCCTGGAAAGATGAAACCATCACTCTCGCAGAACAGTTCCCGGATGCCAGCAACGGAAAGAAAGAACCGAAATTCTTCCTCTATGCCATGCACCCGGACATCAAGGACCTCCTGCTCGAGGAAATCCGCCGTCCGGACCTCGATCTGATTCTCTTCCATGAACACGGGTTGACCGATCAGCAATATGTGACGGGACTTCCGGTAGCCATCGGTGCAGATGCCTGCTTCGAACTGGGCCGTTACCATGCGCGCAGCTACGTCCGCAACATGCTCCGCTTCGGCCACACGCTGGAAGAAGCCTACCGCAGCCTTCAGGAGCGTTACCCGGACCTGCGTCCGGAATGGTACACGGATGCCCTCGATCCGGCTATGGTACAGAAAGATTCCTTGCTGGACAGCCGTACCGTCATCGGACTCGGCGAAATCCAGAAAACCGCTCCGAATGTGAAGATGGCCATCTTCGACGCTTGCTATAACGGTGATTTCCGAGAAGAAGACTGGATCGCCAACCGATATATCATGGCCGGTGGAGACTGTATCGTCACCATCGGTAACTCCGTGAATGTCCTGCAGGACAAGTCCTCCTCCGACCTGATGGGAATGCTGTCCGCAGGCTACCGCATAGGTCAATGGATGCAGCTGACCAACCTGCTCGAATCCCATATTTTCGGAGATCCTACCTTCCATTTCAAAAGTTCCTACTCCGAGGAAAAACCTGATTTCTACAATGAGGACTGCAGCTACTGGCTGGACCTCCTCCAGAAAAAGGAGAACTGCTATACGGGCTCTCTGGCCCTGCACCAGCTCTTCCGCCTCGACTACGAAGGACTGTCCTCGCTGCTGCTCGAGACCTACCGTACCTCGCCTTACTACATGGAACGCCTGCAGTGCCTGCATCTGCTGGCCCACTACAATGACGGGAACTACCGCAGTCTCCTGAAAGAAGCGGCAGATGATCCGTACGAATTCATCCGCAGGAAAGCCCTCTACTTCATGGGCAAGGACGGCTCTCCGGAACTGACGGAAGATCTCGCCGAAGCGTACCTGAGAGACTTCAACTCGAAACGTATATGCTTCAATATCGGCTTTGCAGCCGGCCATTTCCCAGAAGGAAGTTTCCACGAAGCCCTGAAGAAAGCCGTTGCCGAAAGCCCGATGGTCAGCGACAAGGCCGCCTTTCTGGAAAGCGTGGAAACCTACTGCACCAATCCCCTCTCCATGGCCGTTTCGACCGCCCGTATCCTGAATGATCCGGAAACGAGCACTTCTCGGAAAGACCTCTACCTGATGGGCATGCGCAACAATCCATACCCGTTCCTGGCAGAACGACTCATCGGCATCGTTCTGGATGAAGCCGAAGATACCGACTTCAGGATCGATGCCGCCCATGTACTGGGCTGGTTCGTCCGCTCCTATAACCGTACGGACATCATTCGTCAGCTTGGACTGACGCTGGAGCAAGCGGAAGACCTGCCGGAAGCGCTGAAAGAAGAAATCATGAAAACCATCCGCTGTTTGGAAACCTATTGCAGATAAAAGGCAGAAAATGAAAGATTACAAGATACATCTCCTGACAGCCATTGCTGTCCTCCTGATGGCCAGCCCTGCCATGAAGGCAGAGAGCGGCCGCCCCGATCCGAAGGTGAAAGCGAAAGTGATCCGCTGTGACAGACATGCAGCAAGTTCCTTCGCCATCATCACCGACACCAAGACCTATACCGCCTGCAGACAGCAGCTCCACGCCTACAGAGATATCCTGCAGGAAGAAGGCTTAGGTACCTACATCGTCCATGCTGACTGGCAGAACCCGGAACAGGTCAAGGCCCAGATCCAGCGCCTGTCCTCCCGCCGCCCTGCCCTGGAAGGAGTCGTCTTCATCGGTGAAGTCCCGATCGTCATGGTCCGCGAAGCCCAATGGATGACGACCGCCTTCAAGATGAACGAGAAGACCTGGCCGGTCTTCGAGTCCTCTGTAGCTTCCGATCGTTTCTACGATGACTTCGACCTTCAGTTCGACTACCTCGGTAGGGACAGCCTCCGCCAGGATACTTTCTATTACCGGCTGAGTTCCAGAGGGGCCCAGACCCTCCGTCCGGACATCTACTCTGCCCGCATGAAAGTACCAGCCCAGATGAAAGGCGATCACGATGAACTCATGCGACGTTATCTGGAGAAAGTGGTAGCCGCTCACAAGGAACAGAACTGCTTGGACAACATGACTTTCTTCGCCGGACATGGTTACAATTCCGACTGCCTGACCCTCTGGCGTCAACGACCGGTCGTCTATCGGGAACACTTCCCGCAAGCCTTCACGAAAGCTTCCGGAAACCGCTTCCTAAACTTCCGGCAGAAAGAGAAGATGAAAGATAACCTGGCCATCGAACTGCAACGCCCGGACTGTGATTTCTTCCAGTTCAGCGAACATGGTGCACCGGATATCCAATATATCAACGGTTCCCTCCCGGCCAACAGTCTGGCAAGCTGCTACGATCACCTCAAACGCTCTGTCGCCTCCTACTACGAACAGTACAAAGGCACGGCTGACGACGAGCCCTTCCTTCAGGAAGCGGTGGATTCCGCCTACCTGCTGCCCCGCTCTGCCGTCAGTGACTCCGCCATGACCGTCTACCAGCTCCGGGACTCCCTGGAATTCCGCGATGCGAACCTCTATCTCGATGACCTGGCCGGTATCCGAAGTGAACCACGCGTCATTGTCCTGAATGCCTGCTACAACGGCTCCTTCCACAACGAAGAAGGCTATGTCGCCGGCTTCCATGTCTTTTCGGACGGCCGCTGCGTCGTCGCTCAGGGCAACACCGTGAATGTCCTCCAGGACAAATGGGAAGACAAGCTTCTCGGTCTGCTGGCGATCGGTGAACGTATCGGCATGTGGCAGAAGGAAATCACCTATCTGGAATCCCACCTGATCGGAGACCCGACCTTCAGGTTCACTCCTCGTGCGGAAGATCAGGCCCTGCTCACGGAACTCCATCATGACCTGGTCCGTTCTCCAGAAAATGCAGAAGTATGGAAAGCCCGTCTCAATGACTCCCGGCCCCTGGTCCGCGCGACCGCCATCACGCATCTCTCCTACTGCGAAGGCAACTGGTCCTGCGAAGCCCTCCAGCTGCTGCAGGGCGATCCTTCCTGGACCGTCCGCATGAGTGCGCTCATGACTCTGTCGACCTATATGGACGAGAACACGGTCGCCGGACTGGAAACCGCTTTCAAAGATCCCTATGAAGTCATCCAGCGTCATGCCTGCCAGATCGCAGGCGCTTCAGGAGATCCTCGATTCAAGCCAATGATCACCGATTTGCTGGACCGTCGCAAAGAACTGGCTCGCGTTCCGTTCATCGGACAATCGGCCCTGAAGATCATCGACGGAAAAGCCTTTGCCGCTTCCGTTGACCGGATCGGCAATCAGGACCTCTCGGACACCCGTCATATCAACGTACTGCGCACCTTCCGTAACAATCGTGTCGTCGCGGCCGCCGCACCGCTCTGTGCCCTCGTCCGCAATCCGGAATACTCGGAAGAAATCCGCCAGGTCGCCGCAGAAGTCCTCGGCTGGTACGACCGATCCATCGCCCGTACCGATATCATTCAGGAACTGGAGCACAGCCTCCAGGAAGATGTTCTCCCGGCCAATGTCGCCGAAGAAGTCAAGAAAACCCTCAAAAGACTCCAAAGAAAATAATGAAATACCTTACCTCTATTTTTGCAGGTCTCATTGCCCTGCTTCCTGTCCTGACCCTTCCGGTCCCGACAGCCGCACAGACTCCAGATGAGCAAGGTCCGGTCCGACTGCTGGATTTCCGGAAACTCGGCATCGATCCGAAGACCGGAGAAGTCCTCGTCCCGCACCGTACCTGGCGGGCTGAAGCGACCGCAAAAAACGAACTTCCGCTCTCCGTGGACCACAACAAGTCCTCCTACTTTCCTCCGATCATCAGTCAGATCGGAGGCTCCTGCGCCCAGGCATCCACCATCGGATACATGTGCACCTACGAACTGAACCGGCTCCTGGACCGTCCGGCAGACCGTCCGGAACACCGGCTGAGCTATCTCTTCACCTGGAATCTCATCAACGGCGGCATTGACCAAGGCAGCATCGGCAAAGACGGCATGGACATCGCCTTCAACAGCGGACTCATGTCCGAGGCTGATTTCCCTTCACAGACCTCACCATACCAGTTCAAATGGGCGACCGGTTACGACAAGTACTACCGTGCGCTCCAGAACAGAGTCGTGAAATTCAACGACATCACCGTCGATTCCGAAGAAGGAGTCCTCCAGCTCAAGCAATACCTATATAATAAGAACAAGCCCGGAGAATCTGGCGGCGTAGTGATCTTCTCCTCACAGGCGGAAGGCTGGATCTTCAACGACAACTACAACGGTCCATCCGAAACCGGATACACCTCTCTGCTGACCAGGCTCGCCACCAACGGCCCTCACGGCATGACCATCACCGGCTACGACGATCTGATCGAATTCACCGCACCTGACGGCAGTCTCCAGAAAGGAGCCTTCATCGTCACGAACACCCACGGCACCTTCCGCCATGACCATGGAAAATTCTATCTGCCATACTGGTTCTTCACACACAATGATCAGACAGAAAACCTGAGTCCGCTGGTCGTCGGCGCAGACATGGCCACCAGCCATCCTCAGCTTCTTTTCAAGGTCAATTTCGAATACAGCTCACGCGACGACCTGGAGTTCCGCCTCGGAGTCAGCCCGAATCCGACCGATCACCTTCCGGTCCACGATTATCAGACATCGCTGTTCAACCATCAGGGAGGAGATCACCCGATGCAGGGAGCCTATGCCGAACCGGCCATGGAAGTTGCTTTCGATTTCAGCAGAAGAATTCCGCTGGTAGAAAAGATGGAGACTCCGACCTACTTTCTGAGCATCATCCGCGCCAATCGTGGCTCCGTGCATGGGAAAGGAAAACTCTACAGCGTTTCGGTCTACGACTACCGGAAAGATGCGGAACATCCTGAGATCCATACGCAGCACTTCGGAGGCATAGAGATCCCGGAAGGAAAATCGGTTTACCGGATCCCGACTACAGAAGCCGAGAAATGCTCCTGCTCACCGGTCGAGTGGCTATCTCAGAACGGGAAACCGGTCGCCGCACCTTTCGTCATCAAGACCGCGAAAGGCAAATATGCCAAGGTGCGTTTCGGAGAATATGACCGCAAGAGCGGAACCTTGACCATCAGATATGTCTATAACCCCAATGGCGGACGCCAATTGAAATGAACACATTGACCTGAAAGATATGAGAACAGATATGACAGCCGGATTACGGCATTTCCTTTCCTTCACGACACTCCCCCTTCTCGCAGCTCTTCTGCTGAACAGCTGCCATTCCAGCAACCAGGAGGCACCGCTTCCGCTGGTCACTGACGAAGTGACCCTCCATGGACTTTCAGACAGATCCTGGACTTATTTTTCTTTCGAGACCGGAGCCATCATCGGCACGAGCACCTTCCTCTCCGAGGAGGAAGACAAAGCCTGGGCTCGACGAGACGACTGGGATTTCGCGATCTGCGGAGACCGGCTCAAGACCAACAGCGGTACGTCCGGCATCGGAAACGGCGGCATTCTCCGTGACCAGACGACGAACTTCCAGCTGCTGGACACCGCCCCAGAAAAAGGTTATTCCACCGACCTGATACAGGAGGTGGAATAACCGGAATGTTTCTATTTACTGTATTTCTTCGTCCCAGGATTCTGGGCAATGACCATATCGACGAGCAAATCTCCTTTTGAATAAGGCTGACCGGCGAAATCCATGAAGAGGATACCGGACTTTCCTGGATTGTACCGCAGATGACGGAAAATATCGGCATTGAGGATGACCGCATTCTCCATCGGGCTGGAACCGGAAATGCTCACATAATTGAAGTACCATTCATGGTTCTTATCCGCGCGGCTCTTCTGCAGCAGATTCGTGATCACCTTGAATTTCTGGTTGAAAGTCGTCGTGAACCAGTAATTGTCCTGAACCCAAAGGTTTTCGCTCTCTGATCCGCGATAGATCGTCGTCCGAGATTCGTTGGTACCATCCGACCATCGTCTGACATCTACCGAGGCTCCGATCACATCGCCCTGGTAATCTGCTCTCGACAAGAGCAGCAGCTGTCCTCTGACATCATCCAATGTCAATCCCTTCTTGAAAGAAGCGAAGAGTTTCTTACCAGGACTGACTTCACGGTCTCCATTGGCCTTCAGATAATCCCCCATGAGCCGGGCCCAGGTCTGAGCGTCGCCGGACTCGTTCTTCATCAGGACAATGACGGTCTCGGTCGGATTTTCCTTCAGAAAGGCATCGATCGTATCGATGGCAGCCGCGAAAGTGACTCCGGTGGGAACAGAGGCATGATAGATCATCAGATCCGGAGTTGCCGCCGGACGGAGATCCAAGGCACGCACACCGATCTCCAGCTGCTCTCTCAGAGAGAGATGCTGGCATCGCTTGGAACCGTTACTGAGGTTGCCGGTGGCTGCATCATGAGCTCCTGGAATGGAAAGATCCGCCAGTCGGGTGGTACCGGAAACATCGGCCATCCAGGTACGGACAGGTTTCTTCCTGCGGTTGACCTCGCGGAAACTGATATCCTTCAGATAAATCAGCATCCTGTTCCCGGTCGTACCGAAATCATCGATCTTGAAACCGATATAGGCCGGGGTTCCGTCACTGTTCGGTTCGAATTCCGAGAACGGGAGCTCCTTTGCAGGAAGAACGACCTTGTACTCTACCCATGGTTTCGGATTTTCTGCAGTACCTGGATAAGGATAACCTTCCTTGCAGATATCTTTCTTGGAGAAACTCACATTAGCCTTCGGCAAAGTGACCTTCTTCAATCTGCGAAAACCTCTGTCACCGTTTTTCCAGGTGCTTTCGTTACAGTGGTTCAATGCGATCCACAGCGGCGCATCTACCTTTTCGCTAGATTTCCAAGACACATCACTTCCGCTGAGCAGGATGTTGGCCTTGAAAGTCACCTCCAGATCCTTTTCATAATCCATCTCATAGAAATTCGGAAGCACGGTCTCCACCGGCATCAGGAAAGTGGACTGTGTGGTCGCACTGGTAGACCATCGACTGCTGACGGTATTATCAAGAATGATCACATTTTCCTGACGATTGTCCGGAGTCGTGAGTGTCAGCACCCTGCTGGCCGCCGTCATGACTTGTCCGGCTTTCACGTAATGCGTGTAATCGTTTCTGCCATATATTTTCTGATGATTGCCTGGAAGCACAGCCGGGGCGAAGTCCGGATCTCCGAGCATCTGCTGGATAGTGCTTCCACCTACCGGAGTCACATCGTTCGTTTTCTTCAGATCGGCAGCATTGAGCTGAAGAGCGATTTTCCTGAAATGACCTGCAGGACAATCCATCTTGCCGCCAGGGGCACAGACGACGGTCTGCCTGATATTGCCGTACTGCGATGAGCGGGCAAGAATCGTGACCGTGAAATGTTCACCAGCTTCTATCGTAAACGGAAGGCAGGTGATGACCGCAGCATTCAAAGGCTCATATCGGTCTGTCGGAAAAATCGGATTGGCAAGAATGACACGAAGCTTACTCTCCCCTTTCCGTACAGTAAACGGCAAGCCTTTTTCATTGCCATCCTTCGGGTAGATCGTGAAATCGCCGGCTACGGCTCTCGGGAATTCCATCTCGAACCCGTAGATCTCCAGATCTTGTTCCGTATCCGCAATCCGGTCCGGATCCTGGATGGAGAAAGAGAGGAAGGTCATCAGATGATGGAACCTGAAATCAATATTCGACTCTGACAGACCGTCCGGAAGTGCCGGAGCATTTTCGAGATAAGCATACATCAGGCAATCCTCCGGAATGAACTGACCGTTCTGTGCGGAAGGAAGGCTGTAGGAAAGCGGATCGGTTTCATTCTTGATCTGCTTCGGGAACGGGAACACGGCCTTATAATCATAGCTCTTGCTCCTATCCAACTCCATGTTGGATTTCTGCTGTACGGTGAATGTCGTCTTCGATCCCTCCTGCCCTGCGACAAAAGGAAGATATATATCAGGATAATATCTTCTATCATTCTTGAACACACGATAGTCGGCTTTTTCAGCGGATTCCTTGAACAGGAGGATGACCTGATCACCTTGGTTCCAGGTAAAAGATTTGTCAGCCGGTTCGAAAGCGACCTTCGTAGCCAGATCATTTCCGGCTGCAGCCATGAAAGAATAACTGTACGCCGGAGATTCATCCGACGATCCTCCATCAAGCGGACCTTCCTTGAGGCATGAGACCGCAACTGTCGCGATCATCATCATGTATATCATCAGTTTCTTCATCGCTACCAGATTTTTACATTTGAACTACCGTTGGCGTCACTGCCGAATGTCATCGACGAATCTTCTCTGAGACATTCAATGGAAGCGCACAGAAGCTGCTCCGGTTCGAATCCGATTACCCGGACACTGGGCGACACATAGGAACGATTGCCGCGATCGTTTGAATTTACATTTACTTTCATCTAATCTAAAAAAAATTATGGTCAAATGAGTAGTTTTTCTGGTCTAATTGGTGCAAATATAGTAATTTTTCAAAAAATAATGTATTTTTTTGGGAAATGATCTTTTCCTGATCTCCAGGAATTCCAGATATGGAAAGCTTATCCCCCTACTTTGGCACAAGCGCTCCCTACTTTTGCAGATGAATCAGAAACACATCGAATCATGGAAGCTACTGAAAGAACATCCTATGGCGAATCCCTGGCCTACCTGACCTTAGGAATCGCAGACATTTGCGAATCATTGAAAAAACACCTGATGGACCACGGCTATGACCCACGACAGCAATTCCGCATCACCAGAAACGAAGCGAACAGGATCCTGGTCCAGGCCATTCCCATTGACCTGGGAGTAAAATCCCCGGACATCTATCCCATCACCGAACTGCTGATCGATGCGGCTCCTCACTATTTCCCGAATCACAAGGCAATAGAATGGATCGTGACAGAGCGGCTGAACAGATGAGCCTCTGATCTGAGGATTTTGTTTCCTTAGGAAACACCCCTTCATCATGGAAGATTTCGGCCTGTTCAGACGGCCGTCATCCTGGCTGATATCAATTTGAAGAAAGTAACATTTGTCTTATGATGACACCCCCTGCAATCCAGCAAAATCAAGTACTTTACCTGGGAAAAATTTTCCTCGTACTGTAGCAATTTCCGTGAAAAAGACTTAATATTGCAAAATTGCAAACAACAAAAAACACAAACTTTTAATTTTAAGACAATGAAAATCAGAACGTTACTCCTCTCATTGGCAGCCAGCGCCATTCTCATCGGATGCAACACCCAGAAAGAGCAGCTGCCACCAGTACTCTCCTTATCCTCCTCAGAAGCCACCGTCGCTTCAGAAGGCGGAAACATCACTGTCCATTACCAGGTTGAAAATGCAATTGCCGATGCCAAAGCAGAGATCACCGGTGCCCCAGCATGGATTCCACAAACGGAAATCACCGCAAATTCGATCACATTGAGCATCGATCAGAATAAAGATATCACCGCGCGTGAAGCACAGCTCACCATCACCTATCCGAAAGCGGTCAAACCCGTCACTCTGAAGATCCGGCAGATCGGTGGCCCGGAACTGAAATTGGCCCAGACCGTCCTTGAAGTACCGGAGAAAGGTATCCAAACCAAGATCAGCTACACGCTTGTCAATCCTGCTGCCGGTGCAGAATTCAATGCCATTCCAGATGCGGAATGGGTAAGGACCGACCTCAGCGTCGAAAACGAGCTGAAAATCATCGTCAGCGCAAATGATGAAGCGAAAGCCCGCAAGGCTACCGTCACCCTCAGCTACACCGGAGCCCCGGATGTTCTCCTCGAAATCAATCAGGAAGCCGCCAAGCTACCGTTCACCATTGATGTCAAAGAGATCACCAAAAGCGGATTTACTCTGGACTTGACTTGCGAGAACGAATCCATGTCCTACTTTCTTCAGGTCGCACCGAACCGATCCGTCGCGAACTGCAAGACTGACGAAGACTTCTACCAGTACGACATCAATTTCTACAAGGAGATGGACAATTACAGCCTCGGATGGGACGTGGTCGCCGCACAAGACAAGAAATCAGGGAATCTCAAAGACTATGCAGTTTCGTCTCTGGAGCCTGATACGGACTACACCATCTATGTCTACGGTATAAACCCGGACAGCTACCGCCGAATCACACGTGTCGTCCGCGTTACCATCAAGACCCTTGCACCGGTCAAGGTTGACGCCGACTTCAAGATCGACATCACCGAGCAGACCGCCGCAAAGACCACTGCCACCATCAGCACAAGCAACTATGACGGATGGTTCGTCGCCAAGCTCTATAAGAACACCAAACCGGAATACACCGATGCAGATGTCATCAAACGCATCGAAGACCACTGGGTCGATGAAGTCAAGACCTCAGGATGGATCGGCTACACACCGGAGCATATCATCGCCGAGCACGGCAGCAAGACCAGCAAGAATCTCGAGTACACGAACCTCGAAGCTGGCAAACGCTACTACTTCTATGTCTTCGCTATCGATGATGCAGCCCTCCGCTGTTCCGACGTCATGATCAAGAGTTTCGTCATCCCAGCGAAATAGGCATTTCTTCCGACAAATGCAGTATCAGCTCCACTTCTTCCTGAGGTGGAGCTTTTTCCATATCCTCCCCGATCGCATGCAATGCGTCAGAAACTGACAAAAGACATTCTGCCTGCCCCATTGCAGAAGTCATGGAAAGTTTCGGATTTAAGAAATCAAGCCGATTGAATATGCGCAATCTGCGCTGAAAAAACTACCGTAGTTCTCTACGGTACTGCAGCATTTTTTTACTATCTTTGGGGCGAAAGCAAGTCCGAAACTTTACCAGCATGAAAAATATTGTCTTCATTGATACTGAAATCAGTGTCAAGAAAAAGAAGATTCAAGATATAGGAGCCATACGTACTGATGGCGCAATCTTCCATTCAGGAAATCCGGAGGGTCTCAATGACTTCCTGGCCGGAACGGAATATCTGTGCGGACACAACCTTGTCCACCACGACATGAAGTACCTGCAGCCGATCATCGGCATCAGAAAGAATTTCCTACTCATCGACACCCTTTATCTATCTCCGCTGCTTTTCCCCAAGAAACCTTATCATCGTCTGCTGAAAGACGACAAACTGCAGTCTGACGAACTCAACAATCCGGTCAATGATTCTCAGAAAGCTCAGATCCTGTTTCTGGATGAAGTGAAAACATTCGAGAAATTGCCAGAAGCATTGAGAAATATCTTCTATGCGCTGCTGCACGCTCAAGAGGAGTTCAAAGGCTTCTTCAGTTATATGGAATTCACTCCCGCCTTGCAGTCGAGATCATTTCTGGATTTACTCAGAAGAAGCGAAAATCCCTACTCAGATAGCCGGTTGATCGAAATGATCCACTCCTTCTTCAACGGCCGGATCTGCGCCCATGCCCCACTCCTGCAGATGATCCGCCAGCATCCGGTTGAACTGGCTTATGCATTGGCCCAGGTCAATGTAAATGACAGTCAATCCATCTTTCCACGCTGGATTCTCCAGAATTACCCGGAAACTTACAACATGCTCGCGCTGCTGAGGGACCATCCCTGCAAGGAAGGCTGCGATTATTGCCGTGACCACATCGACGTCCACAAAGCCTTGAAGAGATTTTTCGGCTATGACAGCTACCGCACATACAACGGCGAACCCTTGCAGGAAAACGCAGTACAATCTGCTGTGAACGGGGAATCGCTGGTCGCCATATTTCCGACCGGAGGAGGCAAATCGCTGACTTTCCAGATTCCAGCAATGATAGCCGGAGAGAATGAAAGCGGCCTGACCGTCGTCATCTCTCCCCTGCAATCCCTGATGAAGGACCAGGTAGACAACCTCAACTCGACCGGCTTTACAGGAGCTGTCACCGTCAATGGTCTGCTCAGTCCAGTAGAGCGGGCAGAGGCATACCGACGGATACAGGACGGCTCAGCGACCCTACTGTACATTTCCCCTGAGATGCTGCGTTCAAGAACCATCGAGAACATGCTCCAGGCCAGAAACGTCGTCCGGTTCGTCGTGGATGAGGCGCACTGTTTCTCCGCATGGGGCCAGGATTTCCGTATCGACTATCTCTACATCGGAGACTTCATCAGGAAGCTCCAGAAGAACAAGGGTAACGGCAAGACCATCGCCGTATCCTGCTTCACCGCCACGGCCAAGCAGAAAGTCATCAGCGACATCAGGGAGTATTTCAAGGACAAGCTCAATCTGGATCTGAAGATATTCGCCTCAACGGCCAACCGTGAAAATCTGACTTATTCGGTCCTGTACAAGAAGACGGAAGAAGAAAAATACAACGCTTTACGTTCGCTGATCGAAGAAAAGAATTGTCCGACCATCGTCTATGCTTCAAGAACCAAGCGTACCTTGGAACTGGCTGCCAAACTGACAAGAGACGGTCTGCCGGCCAGACCTTTCAACGGCAAGATGGATCCGAAGGACAAGATCGAAAACCAGGAAGCCTTCATCAAGAATGAAGTCCGCATCATCGTCGCGACCTCTGCGTTCGGAATGGGCGTAGACAAGAAAGACATCGGCCTGGTCGTCCACTATGACATCTCCGATTCCTTGGAAAGCTATATCCAGGAAGCAGGAAGAGCAGGAAGGGATACCTCCATGCAAGCGGAATGTTATGTCCTGTTCAATGAGACCGACCTGGACCGGCATTTCATCCTGCTGAACCAGACCAAGCTCAGCATGAATGAGATACAGCAGGTCTGGACGGCCATCAAGAGAATGACCGGCCCTCGAAAGAGCATCTGCAGCTCTGCCCTGGAAATCGCCAGGATGGCCGGATGGGACAGCACGACCTCTGAACTGGAAACACGCGTGCGTACCGCAATCGGAGCCCTGGAAAATGCCGGTTATATCCAACGAGGACAGAATGTCCCGCATGTCTATGCAACTGGCATTCTTGCCAAGAACATGGACGAAGCGGTAGAGAAGATCTCTCACTCGGAATTTCTGCCTTCCGAGCAGGACCGACTGGATGCAAGACGCATCATCAAATCCTTGATTTCCAGCAGAAGCATCGCAAAAGCCGGTAACGAAGATGCAGAATCCCGCATCGATTATCTGGCCGACATTCTCGGGTTCAAGAAAGAACGCGTCATTTTCCTGATAAATGCGATGAGACAGGACGGCTTGCTGGCAGATACGATGGATATGTCCGCGTATATCCTGGGTGATGATACCCAGAAGAAGTCGCAGACACAGCTGGAACGTTTCGCCAAACTGGAAGATTTCATACTTTCCCACATCACCAACGATGATGTCTGTGATCTCAATCTCAAAGAGCTGAACGAAAAAGCGGAAGCCGAAAAGATTCCCGGAACTTCCGTAAAGAACATCCGTACGCTTCTGCATTACCTGACCATCAAGCATTACATTGCCAAGCAGGAAAACAAAGGAGCGAACTTCGTGCGGGTTTCACCTAAGATAGTAATCGGCGAGATGCGCGCCAGATACGAGAAGCGCATCCTGATCTGCCGTTTCATCCTGGATAAGCTATATGCCAAAGCGGCGGAGCTGGCTTTGGAAGAAGAGAACAAGGATGCTCGTGAACTTCAGGTTCCTTTTTCCGTAGTGCAGATGCAGAACACCTACAATGCCTCCATCCTTGCAGGAAAAGCGGATATGGAAGATATTCAGAATGCCCTGCTCTACCTGAACAAGATAGAAGCGATACGACTGGAAGGAGGTTTCCTTGTACTGTACAACGCCATGCAGATCCAGCGCCTGGAGATGAGCAACAAGATCAGGTACAAGGTCGAAGACTACGCCAACCTGCGCAATTTCTACATTCAGAAAATACAGCAGGTCCATATTGTCGGTGAATTTGCCAACATGATGGTCAGAGACTATGATGCAGCCCTGCAGTTCGTCAACGACTATTTCCAGATGGATTACAAGAAATTCATCACCAGATACTTTGAAGGAGACCGTGCGGAGAAACTCAGCCGCAACATGACCGAACAACGGTACGAGCAGCTCTTCGGCGCACTCTCTGAACAGCAGAAGAGAATCATTGACGATGACGAGTCCAAGCATATCGTAGTCGTAGCTGGTCCAGGCAGCGGCAAGACGCGTGTTCTGGTCCACAAACTGGCTTCCATGCTGACGTTGGAAGACATCAAGCACGAACAACTGCTGATGGTGACCTTCTCCCGTGCCGCCGCAACGGAATTCAAAGTCAGACTGAAAGAACTGATCGGCAATGCGGCCAACTTTGTAGAGATCAAGACCTTTCATTCCTACTGTTTCGATCTGATCGGAAAAATCGGTACCTTGGAAGAATCCACGGATGTCGTCAAGCAAGCAGTGGAGAAAATCCGGAACGGCGAAGTGGAACCGGAAAGGATATACAAATGTGTGCTGGTCATCGATGAGGCTCAGGACATGGATGCCGACGACTTTGAACTGGTCAGAGCGCTGATGCAGGTCAATGACGGCATGCGTGTGATCGCCGTCGGAGATGATGACCAGAACATCTATGAATTCCGCGGATCCAGCTCCAGATTCATGAAAGAACTGATCACGCGATATGATGCCCGGATGTATGAACTCGTGGAGAATTACAGAAGTGATGCGAACATCGTGAGATTCGCGAATGCCTTTGCCCGGAACATCTACGGCCGCCTGAAGAACAACGAGATCAAGCCACATTCCGAACATGCCGGTGAAGTGGTGCTGTTCAGACACCAGAGTCCGTTCATGGAGCATCCGGTGACCGACAACCTGATCCATAACGCCCCTAAAGGCTCCTCCTGCATCATGACCTCCACCAACGAGGAAGCGCTGAGAATCCTGGGCCTGCTGACCCGGAAGAACATCCATGCGAAACTGATCCAGACCAATGATGGGATCAACTTGTACAACCTGCTTGAAGTACGCTATTTCCTCAAGAAACTACCGGATTCCAAATCCACCCCTGTAATACTTGACGAAGACTGGGAAAAGGCGAAAAGCATGCTGCAGAAAGAGTACGCGACGAGTACCTGTCTGGAAAACGTCATGAACATGATAGAGACCTTCGAGAAGTTCAACGAGAAGAAATATTGGACTGACCTGGAGCTCTTCATCAAAGAATCCCAGTTTGAAGATTTCTATCCCGAACAGAAAGGCTCCGTCTTCGTCTCTACCATCCACAAGACCAAAGGGCGTGAGTTCGATGAAGTATACATGATGCTCAATGAAACTGAAACTTCCAAGCAGGAAAAACTGCGGGCGCTGTATGTCGGATTCACAAGAGCGAGGAAAAGGCTGAGCATCCATTATCACCAGATCGGCCTGCTGGAACAGATCAACCTGCCGTACGTGAAGAACATTGCCGTCAACAGGACCTATCCGGAACCGGATGAGATCGCCCTGCAGATGACGCTGCGTGATGTACATCTTGACTTCTTCATAGACAAGAAGAGTCAGATCTTCAAGCTGCAAAGCGGAAGTCCGATGGAAGTATTGCCCTATGGCTTGTCCGCCAGCATCAACGGCCAGTCAATGGAACTGGTGAGATTTTCACAAAGTTTCCGCGAACGTCTGGAAACCTTGAAGAATGACGGCTACACCCCTACCCGTGCGGAAGTCCGTTACATCGTAGCCTGGAGAAAGGAAGATGCGCCCGACGAGACGGCCGTCATCCTGCCGGATCTATATTTAAAGAAATAGCCCATGTCATACAAAGATACTTCCCTGTATTCCAGTAATATCTCCAAAGCATTCCAATTCTACAAAAATTGCGTGGAACTGGAACGAAGAAAGTCGGTAGAGAGCGGAAAGCATTACAGCTATTCCATTCTTGAAAACGTAGAAGACAAGAAATGCATACTGTCATTCGATCTGATGGAAGACCCGGATTTCTGGATTGCTTTCCAGCAGAATGGAGATAAAAGCATGACAAAATGGCCGAAACATCTCAGTATTGGCCTGGACATCATCTGGGAGAACCAGAGATACCGTCTGCTTCAATATATCTATCTATACGAAGATTTACAAAAGCTGAACGAGAACACCCATAAGATAGCCATCGAACTATCCATGCTGGAAATGAGTCCGGATGCTGCCAATGATCTGGAAATAAGTATCGAGACTGTCAATGAGATCAATGCATTCATCAGACGATCAGCTCATTGCATATCAGATATAGAAGCCTTTCTACAAGAGAAGATTGATAGAAGTCTCATCCTTGACAACAAGGCTTTCCTGTCGTTGACCGCAGAATCCATCGCTTTGAGTCAGATCGATTCGGAGCTGAAGCATCTTGAATCTCTTCCGGAGAGTTTACTGCTGAACTGTTTCCTATCTGGTATAATCACGAATAATACCGTGAGTTCCATTCCAGAAGAATGCCTGATTCAGATCAATGAGATGGATCCCAGCCAACGTAAAGCTGTCGCTTCCGCTCTAAACAACAAGATATCCGTCATTACCGGTCCTCCAGGAACAGGAAAGACGCAAATGATCATGAACCTCATGATCAATGCCATGCTGAACGGAAAATCCGTCCTGATCGCCAGTAAGAACAACAAAGCAGTAGACAACATCAAAGACCGTTTCGATCTGATTGATGAGCATCAGTATGTCCTGAGGTTCGGCGCAAGATCCACCATACAGAATCAACTGCTCCCTTTCCTGAATTCCTTGTGCATGAAAAAATCTGTCGGAAACGCTGACGACAGCATCTCCTATGAATTCAGGAACAAATATCAGGAAAGTTGCAGGATCATCGAGCGCAACAAGGGTCAATTAAGGAATCTGGCAGAGCTGAAGCAACGCCTGGAATCCTGCCAGAATAGGATAAAGCAGCTGAATCAAGAAAAAGAGCTGATCCAGAAAAGATTCTCGACCCAGAAAATCAATCTACTTCAAAGATATGCTGATGTAAAGGACATCTACGAGATTCCATTGGAATGGAAGAAAGAAATGATAGACTTGACGAAGTCTCTCAACAAAATGATGTCAAAACTTCAAGGCATCCGAAAGTTCTTTTTCAACTGGCTCTGGCGGAAAGAGTATACAGAACGTATCCTTGACCGGATTTCAGACTATCCCGAAGATCTTTATGCCCTCATCACAGAAAAGTCCAAGATCAGATTCATCACCGATGTCAGGAATGGCAACGACCTGATCGAACTTTATAAAATCATCCTGAATTATTTTGATCGGATCATCGATTTAAGGAAACAGACTCATCTTCTGAGTATTAATAGGACTGAAGCCATCATCCCTATAGAGAAAAGGCTGGAATCAGAAAGAATGACCGAGGCTGACTTAACTGGTAAAATATCCGTTCTATCTGAAAAGGAGGAGGCGATTCGCCAGGAAATAACAGCCGAGACTGCAACGATCGCAAAGTCTGGCCTTGATCTGATGAAGGAACTCATCGATGCCGGACTGAAAAGGAAAGACCTTGTTCCACGGATAGTAAAATACAAGAATTATCTGCCCAACAACATACCATGGAAACGTGATGAGATGAAAGAATTCTACTGTAATGCCGAAGCCTTCATCGAACTGTTCAGGCTCTGTTCCGTCACGAACCTGTCCATCAAGAATGCCTTTCCTCTCAAAGACGGCATTTTCGATATGGTCATCATAGACGAGGCATCACAATGTGACATTGCTTCCGCCCTACCATTGATTTACAGAGCGAAGCAACTGGTGGTTGTCGGAGATCCGTTACAATTGAAACATATCTCTGCCGTCAGCCCGGAAGACGAAGCCAACCTCAGAAGAAAATTTGAAGTGGAATATCTTCCGCACATCAGATATTGCCAGCCCTCTCTCTGGGATTATTGCAATGACCTGATCTGCTCGGCAACTACACCTGAAAAGCCAGTAATCTTGGATTATCACTACCGCTGTCATCCTGATATCATCGGGTATTCGAACGAGATGTTCTATGCTCAGCGGCTTGGAGTCAAACTCAAAGTAAAATCAGTTGACCGACATCCGGAAATGGAAGAAAAAGGAATCATGTGGATCGATGTGAAAGGCAGGCAATACAGTCCATCCAGAAATCTGAATGAGCAGGAAGCTGATACCGCAGTCACTCTCGCGACACGACTTGCAGAGAAGTATCCGGAAATCTCTATCGGCATCATCTCACCGTTCAAGCACCAGGCAGAAAGAATCAACTACAAGATTCCCGCAGAATACAGAGAGTCTGAAAGGATAGTTGCCGATACCGTACATAAATTCCAGGGAGACGAAAAGGATGTCATCATCTACAGTCTGGTCGTGACCGACAATTCACCGTCGAGCAAGATCAGATGGATCGATTACTCGACACCGAACCTTGTCAATGTTGCAGTCACAAGAGCGCGATCTGTACTGTATGTCGTCGGGAACAAAGAATACATCCAGAGCCATTCTTCTCTTGACCGTCCTTTGGGCTATCTGGTGAACTATGCCTCCAGAATAAGATAACGAATATTTTACCTGGAAAAAGAGGGTGACTCAAAAGTATCAGTATTTGAACTGAGAGTTTCCCTCTTTCATCATGTCGGATGGCGGCTGTTACTTCCGCAGATCCTCCCCGCAAGCGGGTCCCCTCCCTTTTCGGGAGCCAATGTCTGCGGCCAGCAATCAGCCGCCTATCCTCACGCACATGAAGTAAAGAAAGATAGCTGTTCTTTCTTCTGACAATAAGAGGAAAAGCTATTGTTTTCATGATGAAAAGATGCTGCAATACATGGTATAGGAGCGACCTCCGCACTTACCACGCCATATTACATAGAAAACCGGATCAAAATTACTTTTGACCCGGCCTCAATTTATCGTAACTAATCAATAATCAGTCAGATTACCAGTTCAGGATTTTCCTGATACTCTAAAAACCCATTGACTTTCAATGCGTTATAATAGCCGTAGTACAAAAACGTTTTTAGGTCACTTTCAATTTGTAACTTATCGATGCATAACACTTACACATTCGAACGTATATACAACAAATATAGACAAAAATATGAACTTCACAAAAATGTCAATAACAAGGATAAAAAAACAGCTTTCTTAAAGTTAGAAATACGTTTTCACGGCAAACTCAAATTGCTCTATGAAGATCTGCTTAAACGCAGCAATATTATTCTGTTCATA
>RCNI01000322.1_pt1 | contig 61072 bp, 74 predicted proteins | sample 2041151 | NCBI WGS metagenome assembly RCNI01 (sample SAMN09708214, study PRJNA481090) | feces metagenome | isolation source: feces | place: Antarctica: Albino Rookery
GTTGTTTGCTATAGCCACAGATGCTAATATTGAGCCTGTTGCTAATGTAGTAGCTGCTAATGTTTTAATAACTTTATGTTCCATAATAATATCCTCCTGAGGGGTTGCCTCTTTCATAATAGAATGTGTTTTTCACGTAAAAAAAATAAGAGGGCATTATTTATGCAATAATGCTCTTAGTCTCGATTTAATTGTTTTAACCACCGTTGTTGCAAATGCACCAACAATGATACCTCCAACCATAATATTGACTAATCCATTTGTTATAAATGATGCCCAATTATTTTGGTCTTCTTTTGTTAATTTTATAGATGAAAATACATCTTTCATAATTGATAATTCTTCTTTCATAATATTTTTCCTTTTGATATCCAATGATATCCCTTTCATAATATACCATGTTTTTTACGCAAAAAAGAAGAGAGCTTGTTAAGACTCTAATCTTTTTTTGAATTCTTCTAGTAATGGTTTATTACATTCATCTGAAAATAACTCTTCAACAAACTGCAAAAATGTCATTTTGCCATCAACAATCAGTTTAAATGCATTATAAAGTTTATCACAGTCTTCAAGTATAGCATAAAGAGCACTACCAAATTCATAGATTGATAATGAATCTGTAGCTTTGATTGCATCATCAACATCATAGTCATCAATTTCGTAGATACATTCTCTTGCCATAATAGCAGTTAAAATAGTGATCTCCTTTCTGTACATTTCACTAATTCTTTCGATAACATTCATTTTTGACATTTCACATTTCACCATAAATAAGTTTTTTTCTACATATTTCATAATAATTACCTCTTTTCATAATATACTATGTTTTTTATGAAAAAAAAAAAAGAGCACTATTTTTTAATAATGCCCAATTTGTTGATAGTAAGATTTTATTTTTCCATATGTTAAAATACTAATTACAATCATAATAGCTATAGGACACAATAGTGCATTTATAATATATCTACCAAATTTACATAATACTTCTAATCCATAAGTTGGTAAATTTTTTGATATAATAATAGATGCTAATATTGAGCCTGATAGTAATATAGCTGCTAATGTTTTAATAACTTTATATTTCATAATAATATCCTCCTGAGGTGTTACCTCTTTCATAAAAGGATATGTTTTTAATGAGAGAAAAAAAGAAGAGAATCTTATTCAGATTCTAGTCTTTGTTTAAAATCATTAATAAATTTTTCATGTACATAAGCATTGTCCGTTAATAAATCCATAAAGTTGTAATTGTCATTTAACATTTGATTAAATTTATCAAATACTTCATTTCTCCAGTCTTCATCATCTGAATAAATCGCATCTTTATAAAAAATATCTGTAAGTTCATCGATAGTTAAACTATTAAAATGCTTAACATTGTCTTCATAACTTGCATAATATCCATTATAAACTAACGTTAATGAGATTAATACTGTAAATTCCTTTCTATATTTTTCAAATGCTTTTTTTGCAACTTTTCTAGTTTCCTCTTTGGTTCTATTAATTTGCTTATTATTGTTTTCCATATTAAATACCTCTCTTTCATAAAAGAATATGTTTTTTACGTATAATGTATTTAATCTTTTTTTACTATAATATCTGCTATAACATTGCCATCAATAATAAGTGTACCTATAACATCTAAATCCTTGTCATCATATACAATGTAGTCATGCCCATTTATGTTTATTTTTTTATCCATATTAATTACTCCACGTATAAAAATAAAAGGGTATGTTAGAAACTACCCTTTAAACAATGCTTTACTATTTTATACATTGCCAATCCCATGAATGGTATCATTCCGATTTCAATATTTCTCATAATCATAGTTCCTGCATCATGAATATTTAAAATATTTAATACCCCGAACATACCAATACATAAAATCATACAATATGTAATAAGTTTCATTGCATCTTTTAAATAAATAGTATCTACATACTTCCCTTCATTTTGATGAATAGGTAAAATTGTTAATTCATCATTTGTTTCTTTGTTATTGTTTACTTTAATATTTTCCATATTAAATACCTCTCTTTCATAAAAGAATATGTTTTTTACGAGAAAAAAATAAAAGAAGAGACTATGTTTAGTCTCCAAAGTATGAATTTGTTTTAGAATTAGATTCTATTTCTTCAAGGTATTCATCTGATACCCATGATAAATCTTCATCTTTAGTGCTGATTTCTTTTCCATTCATTTCAGCATGTAAAGTTGCAGATTTAATTTCTGGTTCTCCTTCTTCGATGTTAATACCGCATCCACATAAAACCAATCCCATACATAATACTGTTAATACTTTTTTCATAATCTTATCTCCTTCTAATATCTTAATGATATTCTTTCATAATAGAATATGTTTTTCACGTAAAAAATAAGAGGGTATGATTTAAGAATCATCACCCTTTACTAATAATAGTATAAACATAAATCCTCCCAATGATAATAATGTTCCTATTATTGTTATAATAGGGTGTTCTTTCATCCATTTAATCATATTAAATACCTCTCTTTCATAAAAGAATGTGTTTTTTACGAGAAAAAAAGAAAAAGAGAATCTTTTTAGATCCCCATTTTTTCTTTAAATAATTCTATATTATATATGTTAGAATTCTCAATAATATCGATAAAAGTAATTTTATCATCTAATAATTGTTTGTAATATGTAATATACTCATCTACTCCGATAGCTGTGTAAAAGAATGCACAAAATTCGTCATATGATAATTGATTAAGAAATTTAATCGTTTCTTCATATGAACAAATATTATACTCATTCTGAATTATACCACAATTTATCGTTACTTCTTTTCTATATTTTTTACATACTTCCCTAACAATTTCACGATGTTCCATATATCGTTCATAATTTAATAACATAATAATATCCTCCTGAGGGGTTGCCTCTTTCATAATATACTATGTTTTTCACGCGAAAAAATAAGAGGGTATGTTTTACCCCTCTTTATAATTAATTTTTATTTATTAAAAAGTTTTGAAGCTCATCTCTAGTTGATTTCATTCCATCAATACCATTACCAGTAATTTCGTGATTGATAATGACGAGCATACATTTTAAAATCATTTGATTTGAAACTTCTATTTCATTAATTCTTTCGTAGTCATTTTTTAAATAACTTTCATGCTTTTCAACATTATCTCTTAATATTTTATTTGGTTTCTGTAGTTCTTTATAAATTTTATATACTCCCCAAATAGATCCGATGAATGTACAAAAACCTACTATTTGTGAAGCGGAAATAGAAAATTCAATCATTTATTTTTTAGAAATAATGACTTTAGCCATTCAGCTATGTCAACTTCAATAAAATGTTTAAATAATTGATGAAGACCTACAGATGATAACCCCATAAAGCAGCCAAATACACAATTAACAACAGATACCTTTTCTACAAGACAATATAAAATTGTTCCAAAAATAGCTAAAATAAAAGGTATATCATTATTGCATATAAATTTAAAGAATGATGTATTTTTAATAATATAACCCAAGCATACACATCCTAAAATAACAACAAGACATTTATTAACATCTACATTAAAATTTACTAAAATTTGATTAAACATATTACCCCTCCTATGCAATTAATTTCCAATAATCTGGAAAAGCTTCTGGTGACCAAACACATGTTGTATAACTAGGTACAATGCATTCATATTTTTTGCCTTTATATGTGATTTTATCACCCTTTGAATATGGTTTACCTTCAACATAATCTGGATATTCGTTTTGTGGTACAACTGGATCAGATGAATTTAGTTTTTTCTCCAGTGCTGAAACTCTTTTTTCCAAATCAATATATTTGTCAGTAAGATTTAAACTATCTGATACATTAGCATTTGTTCTAGCAAGTTTAATTAATTCATCACGTTCTGAATCGGTTAAATCTGAACTTACCCATAATGAATCAATTTTTTTAATTATATCATTAAGGTTGTAGCGTCCGTTATTAATAACACTTTTGATAACATCATACATATATTTATACCTCCTAATTGTTAGCCATTGAAATAGCTATTATTTGTTTTTCTAATTTCTGTTCATATTCAGTTGGTTGCGCTTTTTCTATAACATCTTCTTGCATAGTACCAATTATTTTATTACCATCTTTTTTGTAAATATAATCTGTACTATTTTTTGCATTATTTATTAATTCTATTGGTAACCAACCATTTTTAATATATTCATTTGAATCTTTAAATTCTTCCATACAAAATATAATTTCGTCATTTATGATTTTACCGTACATAATTTATACCTCATTCTACAAGCCAACTGCAATCAATAGTCATCCAAGAATTGGCTGGTGTTTGATTTCTCATAGTTGCATTATTAGAGTATCTATCTGCTGTTATGTTACCATTTGCGCAAACTCGTAATAACCATTTATTAGATCCAGACCCTTGCATCACAAACTTTACATCTCGATTTGGTCTAAAATCCGGACCAATCCAACCAATAACAGTGTCAGACCATGTTTGAGCATTCACATTTGTCATAACACCACGCATATGTACGACCTTCCCATATTTTCTAACTTGAACGGGCTCAGATCCATATGTTTTATAACCATTCCCGTATGAAATATTATACCACCCAGTATCTGATACTTGAGTTATATAGCCTTTATCATTTGTTAATTGTGATACTTTTGTTGGTATATCCCATGTACCTGCCATTCTATACCATGAATTCCATCCTGTGTCATCTGCATATCCAGTCCTGTAATATATATTTAATGTATCATTAAGAGCTATTGCTTTCTGAATGCATTTTCCACCAGATTTATCTGACCAAGGTGACATGGTTATCGTAATTACATATTCGCCAACATCTGTTGGTAACGAAACGACTGAAGCAATTTTAAATTCGTATAAGTATCCTTTATTGGTGTTAAATAATTGTCTATAGTATGAAGGAGGATTATTATCGTTTCTAGTATCTAGAATGATTTGTGATCGTTCATAATCAACGATATTAAATTTGTGACCATCTTTTTTATAACCATGTAAAATATCCATAGTACCTCCTATTGTTTATTATTTATTTTAGATATAATTGAATTTAAACGTAATAACTTGGAACTAACATCAGAATTATATAAACTAATTTCTTGTATAATTGAATTAAATAATTGCAATATTTCTATTAAATCATTACCATTAATACAAATAGATCCATTTAACTCTAATGTATGTAGCGGTAAATTTGATGCATCTCTATTTAATCTAGTACCAATACTAATTGCACCGTTTTTTACATCAAATTCAAATGGAACCTTTGCTGTTGAAATAGAAACTGAATATTTACTACCAGATTGTAATTTATCTGATATTCTAAATTCTATAATATATGATTTACTAGGATTAATATTAGTCAAATCAGTTTCAACATTTAAAGCTTCACCAACAGTTTTAGTAATAGTAGTATATTTTGACAAAGTAGCATCAGTAGACGATTTATACCAAATCTCAATATTAACAGCATTTTTTTCAACCGAATCTACTTTCAAACTACTAGCCGAAAATGCTACTTTTGCTTTAACTGTACTATCAGGTTGTATTCTATTAGCCAAGCATTCGTTTAGTGATGGTAAATTATAAGGAGCTACATTTATACTTGTAACTTTTTCAGAACTATATCTACCCCGTTTATCATAATACCAAGATTTAAATGTTACTGTACCATATTTTGGTAATAAAAATTGAGGGTTTGATCCTTCTTTTTGATCTATTACAACATTGTCATGATACATATATGTAACATATTTTAGAAAACTAGACCCAGTACTAGGCGTACCACCACTAATTGTTAAACTAGCTATTGAATTATTTTGAACAAATAATGCACCAATAGAAGTTAACACTTTTGCATTACCTTCAGTTACTGATAAAGTATCAGGAGCCGTTGGCACTATAGATGCTGGAACATTCATATTAATATTATGAGTTATATTATTACCAATTTGTATGTTTCCATATTTTGTTATAACTCGTACATAAAGTGTTGCTGTATCTGAATCCGGGCATGATTTTAATAATATGTTCGAATCAGCAGTAAACACTTTACTTGTAACTATATTAGATGCCACAGTATGCCATGGTTCGGGACCTGCTAAAGACCAATCTATGGTATGCATAAATTTATCACATTTACTTGATATAGATACAGTTGTTTCTCCTCCAATTATTTTTCCAGATAATGAAAAATCACTTGGGGAATAATGGTATATAGTTATAGTAGTTGACGACATTCCTATGCTTGTACTACCATTAAATGTTTCACAATATATAGTTGCAGTAATATCTGAATTTGGATATTTTTCAATTAAACTATAAGGTATAGTCCATGATGCGCTAGTCCCAACACCAGTATCAATATCAGCAAACCAACTCCCATTAATAAAAGCAGCTACATTATGAGTATAAGCTGATGATTTTCTATCTATTGAAAATGAAATTGATTTACCAGGATATTGGCCAGCTAAACTACGAGTTATACTAGATGTACCTGCTTTGGTTGTGATTGTACAAGTAGCTGCCTTACTCCATAATTCATTATAGTCTCGTCTTAATTCTAGTTCAATATTATATGAAGTAGATGGTGATAAATTATTGATAGTTACAGTACCAGTACCGCCATTAGTAACATTAGTTCCATTAGGATTAAAATATTGCCATGATCCGCCATTTATTCTATAGCAACCATATGAAGCACAATAATTTGAAGTATATTCTAATGTTACTGAATATAAATCATTTGATTTTTGTTTTACGGTAACGTTAGGTCTATTTCTATCTATTTTTGGTATACTAGTAACTATATTTTTTATTTTCCACCCACCAGTATTAATATCATATTGACCACCAACGTTACCATTAGCGTAAACATGCAAATTTGCGCCATATGTACTACTTAAAGAACCATCAGATTCATGTGAAAAAGATCTTCCGACATCTGCAATATTGTATGTTTGTGATCCATTTCTTGGTATATTAATATCAAATGTTTGCGTTTTACGATTTTCAGTAATAACACCCATCCCTATTGTACCACCATTATGATTATACACTGAATATCCGTTTTTTGCCACTATTTTAACTTGACATGCCGAATAAGTTGTTTTATTTGCTACAGGATCTTGTTTATATCGCCATATAACATAATAATCATAACCTGATGTAGAATATACTAATTGTGTTTTATATGAACTCCAACTTCCATACGCCATTCGCATCACTCCTTAAAAGTAGTTTTTGATTCAATTTCAGAATCAGTCCAAGACATAGTAAATCCAGTATCAGTTGAATCTAAGATTGTATTACCAATCCTAACTGATTTACGTGCCGTGATATTGTCAATAAGTAACATATTTTTAAATAATTGCATAACTTCAATATTATCCATAATTATAGCAAAATGATCCGGAGCCATTAAAGTTTTAATAGATGAATCACTTTTACCTATTTCAAGACCTTTTGAAGATTCATCAAAATATGTTATTACAGTATTTAGTTTTCCATCTTTTGTTAAATCATTATATTTATTATTAACTTCTTTAATTTGAGTTAATATGTTTTCACTGGTTTGAGTAACAGTAGTTACTGATTGAGTTACTGATGTTATATCTTGCTTTAATGGATCAATGGCACTATCTATTTTTACATTTATGTTGTCATTAGTTGATTTTAATGAATCATTTAATCCATTTATTTTTTCATCTATTGCGGTTTGATTATTACTCCATTCTTTGGATTTAGTAACAGTTGTTATAATAGCATCTGATGTTATTTTTTCTTCTGCAATAGAAACTCGATTTTCTATGCCCAAAATAGTATTATTTTGAGTTATTAAATCAGTTTGTGTCTCAGACACAGTTTCTCTAATACTATCAAGATCACTAGTGATATTACTTATCTTATTAGTATTTAATCTTATAGATTTCTCAACATCATTAATAGCATCCCAAGTACCATCACAATATGGAGTAGTATACTCAGTTTTTGAAGGATTAATAAATATTATTTTATCTCTAATCCACAAATATTTACCACTAACAAAAGTAGGGGAAACAGTAGTCCAATTTCCCCCAATCATTTCGGTCTTACTATCTGATACATAGAATTCTTTCGTTATGCTATCTATAGATGTACCATCAGCACCGGTCATACATACTGGTGTACTGTAATCAATTGTTCCATTAAATTTTGTAGTGGCAACTCTTTGCCATATATATTTATTATTAGTATTGTCTGGTTTAACTGGTGTCCACCCTGTTTCAGGTGATATAGTATCACTATCATGTACAGCATACTCTATTACAATTTTCATAATACCATCATTTTTTATATTAGTTAATTCAGATGTATGTTGCTGTACAGTAAGGGATATTTTATCAGTATTTTGAGAAATTTCGGAATATTTATTTTGTAATGTGGTAACATCACTTTTTGTTTGAGTACTTTCTGATATTAAAGAATTGATTTTTCCCTGTTGCACATTTAACTCAGTAGATTGACTATTTATACTTTCTTCATTTTTATTAACCTTTGATGTATAATCATTAAATATAACATTAAAGGATTGCCCATTATAATCTAATTTAGATGTATGAATGGTTGATGAACCATCTTCATTTATTTTATTTATAACAGAACCAATATTTAATTTGTCACCAGATATATTAGCACCAGGTGCTACCATGGAATCAACTATAATACTATCTTTAATACCATCTGCATGGAGACCAGTGGCATCAAACATTAAATTACCAGTTTTATCCCAGACATACATATTATAGTCACCTTGTGCATCTTTTCCTATTTGTACTCTAACTCTAGCATCATCTTTAATTTGAATAGTATTATCTTTCCAAGAAGATTTACCATCAGATGAATGAACAGTTAAAGAAGTTGTATCTATATCAAGACCGGTTATTTTTTTAGCATCTAAGCTTTCAATGTTTGCTGATTTTATTAAAGCATTAGCTATATTAGTATTTTGAGCAGTTAATACTATAGTATGAATAGAACCTGAAGTTGTGCTACCTGATAATAATGTATTAATATTGGCAACATCAGCTTCAATAGTTCCAACAGAAGCTTTAGATGCATACAGTTCGTTTGCTTGAACTTTTCCTAAATAAGCTTCTTCTGCTTCTACTTTTTGTAAATATGCATTTTTTATATATGCTAAATCGGCAACTAGCTTACTAACATCTAAATCTTTAATTGAAGCTTTTATTGCTACGAATTCGTTGGTTGTTAATACTTTAAATTCACCATAATCAGTTTTTAAATTATGTATAGTTGCATTAGTAGCTTCAAGATCGCTTACTTTGGCAAATGTAGTTTCTACATAGTCGGCATTAATTTTTTCAGTTTTTAGTTTATTTATGTTTGCCTCGGCAGCGGTTAAAGATCCATGAATTGTAACATTATCAGATTCTAATGTATCAATTCTACCTGAGTTAGCAGTCAATTGATTGTTTATTTTTATATTTTCAACTGACAAGTTTTCAATTTTAGCATTAGTAGCATTTAAATCTTCTGTATTAACTTTATTAGCTACAACATGTTCCATTTCAGTGACTTTGTTATCTGTTTTATCAACATGATCTTTAGAGGCACTTGGTGAAGATATATTACTAACTATAATTGCTTTATGATCTTTTATAGATACTTTAACTCTATCGCCATTTTGAATTTCAATAGTAGCTAAAGCTGGAGTTAACATTTCAGAACCATCTATTTTTATAAAATTTGAACTATTTTGTGATACAACTGTAGCAAAGACAAATTGTTCTAATGATTTTTCTTTTTCATTAACTGATTTAAAAAATCTATTAGCTAATTCCTTAGAAATAGCCATAATATCACCTCCATAAATTCGTGCTAAAAATAGCTGTTTCGTTAACAGTACATCCTGATACACATGACATACTTTGTCTTATTACTTTAGCATTAACATTAGATATGCCAGCTTTTTTATAATTAAGACGTACACAATCGCCCACTCGTACAGGGCAATAACCATGAGAATAACTTATTTCATATTCAACGGTTGATAATTCTTTTAATTTATTTCTCGCAAATTCTTCAACTTGATGTTTAGTTGGATTACCAAAATTAGCATCAGTTATTCTTTCTAGAATTTCACGTCCTCTATTTACTGTTGATAAAGGACTATTCGGATCATCATTAACAACTCTTGCATAAAATTGTTCAGAACCAACTGAATATATAACTTCAACAACATTCGGTATTCCATAAATATCATGTTTTAATGTTATTTGTGGTAATAAAATAGAACTATTATTGTCGTTAAATGTAAATATAGGTTGTAATGATTTGGCTTCTTGTATTGGAGCAAAAAGAATTCTACACATTTCATCTAAAGAAAACTCAAATTTAGCAGTATGCAATAAATCAGTTAAATAATTTAACCATGTATCGCCAACATTAGATACAAAATCTTGACGTAAAGTATCAGGGCATGTTGCATCCACAACTGGTGCTCTAAGATGATTTCTAGTTAATCTATATGCATAGTCTACTATGTTTTCTCCTTTTGGAATATAGTATCCTAATTCTGGTTTATTTTCTTTTAATTCTATAAGTGGAGTATATGCATCCACTGATACATTGCGGACCATACCATCAAAAGTAGAGGTCGGTGTTTGCATTAAAAATGTACCGAGCGGACGCTTTTCTGTAACTCCATCTTGTTTTAATATAATATATGGTCTAATATATGATTCACCTAAAATATCATCTATTGATATATTAGCGGATCCCAATGTTTCAGCATTACTATCATATTCTATGTCACAACTAATAACTGTATTTATTTTTTTGTAATCCCGCCAAGTATGAGGGTTTACTAAATAATATTCATATGATTGTTCCATTGATTTAGTCCAATCTATTTTACTCATATCACATACCTCCCTCAACACGTTCAACAGAAATAGTTATTGGTATTGTTGTTTCACTATAAGATTGTCCAAAGCTAACATCTAATTTAGCCCAAAATCCAGTACCACTTGGTTCTCTAATATAACAGTTACCAGGGTATTTTGATAATCTACGTAATGCATAAATAGTTTCTTTGTCTGTCTTTGGTATAGCAGTACTATAGCTTGGTTGTGACACTACTTGCTCACTATAATAACTAACTCCATATTTTCTACCAGCATATCGAACAACATTACATTCTACTGAATCATTATCATTTACTTCTATGTTGTAACGTAATTTGATCATTGATCCACTATAATTTTTATCAATAGATACCCCATTTAAATTATCTATATAATTGCTCCATTCTTCGTCCCATTGTATACATATAATTGGTATATTAACAGGATATCCAGGAGCATCATACCAACTTATAGCACCAGTTTTTGTATCTGTTGCGACTATTCTATATCTAGCATAATCTAAAGATGGGTGAGGATCTGTAATTACAGTATTCATTTCATTCTCTACATTTTGAATAATAGGTTGAAATTCACCATCAGATTCTCTTCTATATACAGATAATAATATGTTAGGTATAAGTTCATTAGATTCATTTATACAATAAGGTTTTATAAATGCTATTAAATTTTCTTCATCTATTGATATTTCACAGTCAGGATTTACATGCGATTCAGTCCATGAAACATTAAATGTAAAGTTGGACTCAGCTGTTAATCCAGAATTCATACCAACTATACAATGCGCGGTATAAGATATACCAGTTTCCAAATCAACATCACTTGCTGATAATATAGTTTCTAATGATACATCTAAATCATAGTTCTTTTCAAATATGATTTGACCTTTGTCAATATATTTATTTTTACCTATATAATCTGTAGTATAATAAGCCTCATTTGAAGTTATTGAAATATAATAGGTAATTGGTGATTGTGTTTTTGGTCCAGGTATTGCCTTCATCTTTATAGGATATTCAGTTACTGTAGTTATTTGATCATCATTAATATTGGTCATTTTGAAATCCACAGTTGGCTGTGCATAAATATCAATTGTTCTTTTTACAGAAAAATCTGAATATTCACCAGTTATACCAGCAGTTCTTACTCTCCATTCAATTTTAACGCCCTCTTTATACTTATAAGTATCAATTGGGAATGAATATGTTTTCTCGGCTTCCTCAGAAGTGTCAGTACCCTTTACGGTATGTGATTCTTTCATGCCATCAACCCACATTTCGATATCACTAAATTTCATTTTTGAATTATCTTGAGAATTATGAAGCCAATATAAAGTTAATGGTTCCCCAACCACTGCTGTTGTTGTTGAAGACCATGTTGTCGGAGGTGCTGGCTTTTTACCAATAATACATGATACAATAGGTGACCATGATGAACTACCTTGATCATTAACTGCTTGAACTCTAAAAAATATTTCTCGTCCTGATTCTAATCCAGTTACTGTATATTTAGGTAATGTAGCACCATTAACAGATGTTACTTCACTAGATGTATCAAAATTTGTTATTTTTAAAGTATGTTGTATGTTATAAGTTTTAGCACTAGATACTGGTGTCCATTCCAAATAAACAGATGTCGATGAATCTGCTCTACATACTGTAATTTCTTTTACACCAGATGGAATAGTGGAGACACTTCCTGAATAATTAGACCATTGCGATTTAAAAAATGATTTTTTATATTTGTTCAATGCTCTAGCACGAACCCTATATTCCCCACCAGGAGATACAGTACAAGCATAAGATGCCATACTTCTTAAAACTTCTACTTTAGCAGTTTTAAAAACATCTGACCCGTTTAATATTTCGAATTCGATATAATCAGTTCTCATATCAGAAATATTTTCAAGAGATGCCGTTAACTTAAATTTCTCCATTTTGACATTAGGAACACCCGGAGTAGCAGGTGGTTCTATATCCATATTATAATATGCAGACGCCCAAGAGCCACTCCAATATGATGTATCCTTTCCATTTACTTTATGCGTTTTTGATATAGGTTTTACGTATACCCTAAAACGTATAGTTCCTTCTGGAGGAGAATATTTACAGTTTTTATTTTTTGTAGTACCAGTACCACCATCAAACCATACACCATCGCCAGTATCATATTGCCATTCGTATTCGTAATGATCTAATGCTTTAACAGATGATGTGGTTACGGTAGATGATGTTTTAGTACCAATTAAATTCGATACATGAATAGCAGAAACTATATTGTGTGTTCCACTTTTGTTTCGGCCAAGAACAGCCCTTACTCCATATAATTCCATAATTTTCCATGTATCATCTTTTACCCATTGCGGTATTTCAACACCATTATAGTATTGTTTAGCTGAAGATTTTATTTTAACCCAATCTCCATTATTAATAGAACCTGAGACAATAGTTTCACTTTTTGTGGTTTCGGTAAAGTCCCAAGTAGCAAAATGTTCTGAAGTCCCAACAGATTTCTTTATAACAAGATTATTAACCTTAGCCATACTATCGCCTCTTTCCTACTCTAAATGCATCTATTAATGTTTCAACAGCATCGTTAATATTTGAGCCATTGTCATATGTTATACTTCCAAATTTATTAGTAACATTTGGTCTAGAATCAACAATATGTTTTAAATCTTTAACTACTGATTTAAACTCATTAGCTGGTTTATCAATAGATGCTTGAACATCCATTTTGATTTTTCGCGTTCTGCGAGACATGTTTAATTCTGTGTTTAAACTAATTGATCTACTAGCTTTCTTAATTTCAGCATTAGCATATGATAAATTTACAACTGGAGTTATAACGGGACTATATTGTTCTTCGATATCATCATTTAAGCTATCAAATACATTGTTAATACCAATTGTTGCATTACGGATAGATTCCGTCATATTATATGCTTCTGCATAAATGCCTGATTGTTTAGATCTTATACCATTAATTAAGCCTTGGCCAATATATCCACCTAATTTATGCATAACTTTTGATGGTGAATGAATTTGTTCCTTCTTAATAATTAATTCATTAACATGAGTAATTATCGTATCGATTAAAGAAAATAAAGCTGGCTTTTTATAATTTATACCATCAATCAATCCATCAATTATATATTGACCGTTTAATTTAGCACGATCATACATATTATTAAATTTACTTGATATGGTCTTGTTTATGTCAATAGCTGTCGCAGAAGCCGCTTTTTTCTTTGAGTTCATTCCATAAATAATTTTAGATATAGCTGTAGTACCCATTTCTTTGTATTTGCTTAATACTCCACTAGAACTTATTTCAGTGCATGCATTACTAATAACTGTTAATACAGATGATGAAACTTTCTTTTGAGATGATAAAATACCACTAGATAAGGTTTCACCAATACTAGCAACATTCTTTTTAAAATCTCCCATATTAACATTAAATGCATCTATCATACCTTTAATATCAGCATCAGCTAAGTTATTAATAGCAGATACGAAGTTCATTATGCCACCAGAATTTTTCATATCTTTACCAATGTTTACTATGCTTTCCATAGTATCCATAATAGGTGTTAAACGATCACTTACTTTTGTTAGTTCAATGTCCTTAACTGCTTCATAGAATTCAGCAAAACCGCTACCAATTGAGCCCATACATGATCCAAATACTTCATACTTAGATTTACTACCAGATATGATTTTATCAATCCATTTTGAATCTGAGATGTTTTTTGTGGCATCAACAAGAGCTCCTATCAAACCTATTCCTTGTTTTAAAGCTGTCATAGTTGCCTCATCAGATCCTATACCATTTAAAGATGTCGCAAAGCTCTTAAAACCATCACCTAAATTGCTCATATCATCAGCAAATCCAGATAAATCTTTTTCACCACCAAAGAACTTAGCTACAACACTACCAGTGTTTGGTAAATCATTCATTATCCCAATAATTGAGGCAATATGAGTGATAGCAGTTTCACATTGAGCATAGTTTACGTCTTTGGCACTAACAGATTTTGCAAATGATGCTATTGCACTACCAATATTTTCGATACCTTCTGATGCACCAGTAAAATCTTTTTCTCCAATAAAATCTTGAACTATACCACCAGTATTAGGTATTGATTTCATCACACTTAATATTGATTTAGTAGCTTTTGATGCAGCTTCAATATTTCCTGTAGGCATATCAATTACTGAGTTTGCAAATGCTTTAATTGCAGTTCCTAAAGCGGTAAATTTTTCTGACAATGATTCAGCAGACATTTTTTTACCGAAACCAGGTAATATACCAGCTAAACTTTCTAAAATACCTTCACCTGTAAGAATTAATAACGCAGATGCTAAGTTTTTAATTCCATTTGCAGTTGACTCATCTATTGATAAGTCTTTCATACTATCTGATATTGTAGTGCAAATGCTAGGTAGTTCACTTATAGCTCCTTTAGCAAATTTAGCAATGATATTTCCAACACCTTCAGAAATTGTTGCAAATATATTCATAGCTCGTTTAATGCTAGATTCGATACCACCTTTTAATAATGTATCTAATGTGCCTAGACTTACCAAACCGCCAAGAATAGCCACAACTATAAGGCCTAAATATTTAGCTCCTTCTAAAGCTAATGGACCAAACATTCCACCAACTCCTAATGGTATCAATGCTATAGCAAGTGCATTAATTAATATACCTAAAGCAGTTGCATTTTGAATTTGGCCACTAATATTAAACTGACCCATAATACCTAGAATTGCACCTAAACCACTAACTATTAATGTTAATACTCCCATAGCTTTTAAACTATTCATAGATACAGTCATAGTATCAGTTTTACCTAATATAGTCATAGACACAGAAAATGCAGTTAATAATATACCTAATCCTGTAGCATTTTCAATAGCATTATTCACATTAAATGCACTCATAATACCTAGTATGTTAGCTATCATTAAAGATACACCACCTAAAATCATACCAAGTTTTACTAATGATTTTGCATTTATTTTATCCATTTTGAATTCAGTAAGTGATGATAATGCTTTAAACATTAATGAGACACCACCGACTAATGTAATTACAACAGCGGTTGCTTTATAAACCTTATCTTCATTGATAAGAGTAACTAATGCGACAGCACCAACTAATATTAAAACTGCAGTCGCTGCTGATAAAAGCATTCTACCAACATTGTCGGCGTTTTTACCACTATATTTGGCACATTTTGTCATAGCAACCATAAGGGCAGTAAATGAAGATATAACAAGCATACCTTTACTTATACCATCAATTGGTATTGTAGATACAATTTTTAATGATACAGCCATTAAGATCATAGAACCAGTCATTAGTGTTAACATACCACCCATACCAAGCATATGCTTTTTGCTTCGCATGTTCTTATTTAATTTTAAATATGCAGTTAATAATAATTCGAATGCCCCTATAACAGCAATACCTTTAGCTGCATTACCAATAGGTATAGAACCTATTAATTTTAATGCTACTCCTAATAATCCTATAGATACCGACATTTTTAGAAGCATAGTACCTAATGATGACATATCTTTATTTGTGGCATATTTTGCACAGTGTCCCATAGCGATCAGAAAAGCTGTTAATAGACCCATTGCAATAGTACCTTTAACAATTGTAACAGCATCTATTTTTCTTATAGCTTTTAATACGTGGGTTAAGAGTATCATTGATATTGATAATTTAATCATCATATTTGAAAATTCAATTGTTGATTTTTTACCAACTTTTGCAACTTTACCTAAAGCATAAATTAATGCAGTAAACGCCCCCATAACAATAATACCCTTGCCTATATCAGCCATAGATATTTTTGCAATCATTTTTAATGCAACACTAACTAATACCATAGTAATGGACAATTGTCGCATAACAGTCGTTATTTTTTTAATGTTATTTACGTTTGTTGTTGGTATGTTTGCGAATTTAATAAAAGCAACCATTAATGCTCCTATTAATCCCATTGCTGTAATACCTTTAGATAATTCACCTAATGACATACTGCCTAATAGCTTAACTGTAACTGCAACTAAACCGATTGTTATAGATAAGCTTCTCATTAATTTAGATATAGATTTAAGTGTTTCTGGCAATGCTTCTAGTTTTTTAGGTGTTAATTTTCCAATACTTTTTGTAATTACAGTTATAAAAGCACCTAATGCAGCAACTATTGTAACAACTCCAAATATACCAGTTGCCAATGCTCCTGAATCCATTTTACCCATTTTATAAGCAATGATTCCCATAACTGCTACAACTGCTGCTAATGAAAATAATAGAGTGCCTAATGATGCAAATTTTGCTCCTAAACTCTTAGTATCAAGTTTATCCATTTCCCAAGCTAAAGCCAATAAACTACCAATTAATACTACGATAGCACCGGTGCTTAATGCAACTTTACTAAATGGGACATATGCAAGCGCTACAACAGATCCTACTAATATAGCTAATGCTTTTGCTAATGATAATATAGCTTCAGCATTGTTTTTGTTTGCATAAGATTTACCTATTTTTTCAATTGATTTTCCAACTCTTGTTATTTCTGCAGCAAAATTTTCAGCTATTTTTCCAAAACCGGTTAATGGCTTTGTTATAGTAACTAGAAAATCAGTAAATTTATTAGCAGCTTTTATTAAAGAATTAACGGTAAATAAAGTTCCTAGCCCAATACCCGCTACTATTAAATCACCTGATGTCATTTCGCTCAATGTAGCTTTAATATTTTCTACTAAGTTTTTAAAGAAGTCTACTACGCCACCTTGACTTTTTGTAAGACCCATTAAAAAACCAGCCATTACAAAGCCACCAATGGCAAACATCACTTTTGACGGTGAATGAATTCCAAATATAGATTTAACATATGAAATTACTCCAGTAAATATACTGAAAATTTTAGTTTTTACACTAGAACCTTTTGATATAATTCCTTGAATAAAACCTTCCATTACAAATGAACCTATACTTTTGAAAACTATTGACGGCGAATGGATTCCCAATAAACCTTTTACAAAATTTATAAGTGAATTAATTGTATTCGACATTGTTTCATGTACTTTTTCGAATCCATTTTGAATTCCATTAATAAATCCATCAGCACTATTGATTCCTAATTTTGCAAATTCACCATGAACATATGCTTTTATACTATGAATAGTTTTAGTAATTGATTTTCTAATACCATCACCCAAACCATATGCAAATCCTTTGGATATATCACCGCCCATTTCAATAATTTTTTCTTTTAATTTATTTTTAACGCTAGTGATAGCATATGTAAACATTCCAGTGATTCCTTTTGCTATATATTCACCAGCAGATTCGTCAACAGGTATGTTTCGTATCCATTCTTGTAATGATGCACTTACACTTTTAATAGATTTTTCAATAGATTCAACGGCAATCCAATTATCAGAGTTTCCTAATTCACCTTGTATTGCAGTTTTAAGTTTTTCTATAAAATTGTATATAGGTTGAAATGTTGCATGTAAAACTTTATTTTTCTCAATAACTTCACCAATTGCACCACCTATTGCTTTTAACTCGGTTAAAAATGTAACAGAAATTCTTGCGAATTTAGCAATAGTATTATTAAATAATGTAGCAGAATCAACGGCTACAGTAAACTTAGTTACCATATCGGCCAAATTACCAATGACAGTTAATAAATCTGTACCGAATAATCCTAAAACTGCAGATATAAATTTAACTAAAGAAGTTGCTGATTTAGAGATTAATGTACTAGACCATTTTGCGCCTGACATTAAACCAGTCATTATTCTTTCAAAGTTTTTACTTTGTTTTTCTGATATCTGCATGGCTTCTGTTAAATCATGAAAACTTTCTATTAATTTATACAAAGTATTAGTCTTTGATCCTTTAAATACATTTTTCTTAACTTTATCAAATATTCCAAAAAGTGTTTTACCTATTTTTACAATATTTTCAATACTTTCTTCTATTAAAGTTCGTCCACTTTTCTTAGTTAAATTATTTAACAATTTATCTAATGGACTGTTAGCTATTTCTGCTTCTTTAGCCAATTCCTTTATAGCAGTTATTTGTTTTTCTGTATAGCCAACCGCTTTTAATTCTTTATCACTAAGATCTGCTAATGTTAGTGCTCTACCTTTTTCGCATTTATCAACTAATCTTTGAACTTCAGCATAATTATAACCAGCTTTGGTTAAAGCATCGATTCTTTCTTTTCCGTTTTTATAGTCACCGTTCCAAACTTTAGAAACTACTTTTTTAAAGTATTCGTATTTCTTAGTTAAATCTTCTTGCGACTTAGAAACCTTCTTATTTTGAATTGACAGATTTTGTAAAGCTTTAATTACATCTTTTTTAGTAACAATACCTTTTTGTAATGCTTTATCAAACCCACCAGCTTTTTTAATCATTGAATCTATACTTTTATTATGTACTTTAGCTGCTGAAATTATAGCCTTCTTAAAGTCCTTAGTAGCAACACCAGCTGAATTTACTCTTTTTAATATTTTATCCCAACTGCCAGTACCACCAGTACCATCTAATAAATCTGAAATAGCTTTATTTCTCTTATTAGAAGAATTCTCTATAATTTTACCTAATGCACCACCAATAGCTGTCCACATTTTTTTACCCTGATTGAAATCACCAAACACGATTTCCCATGTTTGTGCCCAACCAGATTGAGCCGCTTCTTTTAATGTATCCATCATCATACTAAAAGTTTTTATTTCTGTAGCAGCTTTCTTAGCTTTTTTACCAATATCAGTTGTTTCATCAGCATATCTATTTAAAGTTTTAACTAAAACATCAGTTGTCATCCATTGACTTGATAAAGATTCATTAAACATTGTTTCTGCACTAAATGCTTGTGACACGTGTCCATTTAAATCTTTAGTTGTGGATACATACTTATTTCCTTGTTTCGATAACGTGCCCAATTCAACACCAGTTTTTATCAATTCTTGTTTAAATTCCATTGTTGCCATATTGGCATTTTCAATTGATTTCCAATCTATCAATTTTACAGAACCAGATGATAATGCTTGTGCAAAGTTATACATAGCATGCGATGCTTGTTGAGCATTAGCACCAGCTAAAGCAGCTTCATTACTAACACCCTTAATCGCCATAACGGCGTCTTTTAGTTTAACACCTTGATTAGTAAATTTACCAATATTAGATGTCATATCTTGAAACGAATAAATAGTATCATCTGAATATTTATTTAACTCATTTAAATATGAATTTACAGTTTCTAAACTTTCACCGGTACTATTTAATATTGTTTGTACAGATCCCATTTTTAATTCGTATTCTTGAAAACCGCTTTTTACAGGATCTATAGTAAATGCTTTAATTGTATTCTTTCCTAGAGTAATAACCTCGTTAGTTAATCTATGTATTGTAGATATACCAACAATTTCTAAAGTGCTAAATGTATCTTTTATACTAACTGCAACTTTAGTTAAATTACTCATGTCTTGATTATTTACATTTGATAGTGCTTTTTGCAAACATTCTGCACTTTTTTTAGCATTATCAAAGTTTAATTTTGATTTTAATTTATCCAAAGTATTCATGGATTCTCGAGCATTTCTTTCAAAATTTTTATTCTCGAACTCCATGCTAACAACTTTTTCATCTATTGTTTTACTCATACTTTAGTAACCTCCCTCCATACATCATCAGCGAGGTCTTTGAAGACCGGTTGTAATGCTGGATTAATATAGTCGATTCCTTCTACCCAACCACCAGTTCCTGTGGCATGTCCTAATTGTAGAATTATTGCAATCGGTACTCCATTATTAATATTTGTGTTACTAAATGCTATAGATACTTTGTTATTACTGGACATATTTATTTCATAAGTCCAAGAAGAGGCTGTTAAACCAGTATCTTTTGGAGTGTATTCCGCAAGTCTACGAACCCCTTCTTGAGCATATTTTTCTAATATATTACGATCGACTGACTTACGCTGGACTTTATTAAGATATGCAAATACCTTTCCAAAGTCACCTTTTTGCTTAATGTCAATCATTTTGAATTTCTATTAGTATTTAATCTTTTGACCTGGATAAATAAGATTTGGGTTCTTAATATTATTCAAGTCAACTAAATATTTAACAGTTCTATTCACAGTCATCGCAATACCTGATAATGTATCGCCAGCTTTAACAGTATATGTTTTATGTGTATCTTTGCCGTCAATGATTGCTTGCACTTCATCGTATCTAGGTCCTAAAGCACGTTCTCTAACAACCCCATTACCATAATCACCACGTTTAACTTCTTTAACCAATTCTTGTGCAGATGCACTATAAATATGATCAACTTTTCTTTGTACTTCACTATAATGAGATCCTAATGCTTTTCTGCGTGCTTCACCATCACCATACTTACCACTGAATACATTACCAACTTCCTTTAATAAATCAAATGGTTTATTAGCAGGTTTATTTGTAGGTTTTGATGGAGCTGGTGTTGTAGTTGTAGAGGCATACTTATCCCAAGCTTTTTTATCCCCATAGAATTTATTTAAATCTAAGTTTCCACTATATCCACTAATATTACCTGTAGATGAATATTGTCTGATTGCGCATGAATATGAATCTTCATTCCATGGATTTTCTTGATATCCTGTTGGTAAATTATTTGCATATTGAGCAATCCATAAACCGTAGTTTCCAATATTTTTAAATTTACTCATAATTGATTGTTGAATATATAACAATGGGTTAACACCAGTAATTCGACTAACATACATTAAAAAACCTTGACACCAAGAAAAATCTTGAGTACCAAATGATTTATTATCTTCTGACTCCCAATCCAAAGCTAATAACGCTTTACCTAAATATGGTTTAATTGTTTTAATGAAAAAGTCTGCTTCTTCTTTGTAATTTGTACCTTCTGCGTAATGATAAATACCTAATTTTTTACCACTAGCTAAAACTTGATCTGCTTGACGCTTAAAATCTTCAGATACAAACCATGTTCCTTGCGTGGCTTTAACAATAACGAAATCTGCATCTACTGCTGATACATTAATGCCTTTTTGCCAACCGCTAATATCAATACCCTTTAACATAATATCATCCCTTCTTAACATGTTGTTTATTTCTCATTTGTTTTTTTCTTTCTTCATTTAATTTGTGATTTCGTTTTAATATTTCTTCTGGAGACATTTTATTATCACCTTTATTTTTTTCAGCGCATATTTCGATTAATTTCAACAATCTATTAAATGGCCATTTTTCGCATTCAAATGGAATATTATAAGTAATCATCCAATAATATATCAACTCTGAGGAAACATAAGATCCACTACTGTTATTATCATTAGATTTACTTATTTTAGTAGCACTAGCTTCTCTTTCTATATATTTATCTATTTTTAAAATATCTTCAGGTGATAAATAATTATATAAATCGTCATCGACAGTATTAATACTCATACATTTTATATAAAATATTTTTTCATTATAAGTTAATACTGTTCCAATAAACGGTTTACAATATTCAGTTTCCCATTTTGAAATTGAGATTAAAGAATGCTCTAATTTTAAAGTAAATGGTTGTGATAATGTGAATTCGTTAGTTTCTTCATTAAATAGTTCTTTAGATTTCACATGTAATATGAGCATAAGTACTATTCATTATCTGTGTTAGAATTGATGTAATTCATAGCTTCTTCTGGTGAACCTAAATTTAAATTTTCAAAGCTCTCTCTTAATTCCTTAGGAAGCATACCTGCAAAGAATTCTTTAGCAGCATTCCAATCAGTCATCAATTCAATCCATAATGCTTCATAAGCTGGTGATTGTTGAAATGCAATTGAAATTTCTGGTGATTTTTCAAATCGTCTACCATCATCAGTTTTGATACCATATGCTTTTAAAATAAAATCTTCAATAAATTTAGCAATTGCGTTATTATCATTAGATGCTAATAAATTTTGTAAATATTTATCTAGCCCTCCTGAAGTAGCAATAGCTAATTTTGAAATTTCAACTTTGGATAAATTAAAATAAAAATCTTCTGTTCTTTCTGTTCCGTTATAATCTGTGTATGTAATAGTTTTTGTTAACATTGTAATTTCCTCCTTATTTTTAAAATAATAAAAAGAAGACGCTAAGTTTTTACCGAAGCATCTTCTTATTCATTTGATTATTGTTTACCAGGTGAAGCTGGTGTTAAAGCTTGAATAACTTCATTTGGCAATGGTAATTTACTAGTAGTAGACTCATCACCATATAATGTTTTCTCAAATGCTGCTAATTTTGTAGGATCGCACTTAGTACTATCAATAGTTAAATGTGCTGTAGGTTTGAATGCACCTACCTCTACTGGTGTTGTTGTTACATCCCATGAGAATTCAATAGCAGTAGGTGATTCATTTACTGTTTCATATGATTTTTCTGATGGTGATGCTAAGCATCCATATACTAAATGAATCTTGTAACCTGATTCTTTGTTTGCTTCATTACCAACTTTAGTTTGACATGAGAACCCGAAAGGTAAACGTGTTTGTTGTCCAGCTGTTACACCTTTAACAATTTCAGATGATCCATCGCATGTTCCGAATTCATCTGGATACATGTATGCTGATAAACTAAATGCAAATTCTTCATTTGATAATAAGTTTAAATAAACTCCGTTATCTGCATATAATTTAGTAGATTCGCCACCTGATGGGTTTTCACTAAATTTTGTAATACCAGGCCATGCTACACCTTCCTGATATACACCATTGTTTGTTGGGAATAATACACCTTTAGAAACACCTGTTTCAAAGGATTTTTTTGCTGGTTCTGACCATACTAATTTTGCCATATACATATACCTCCTTAATCATAATATGTTAATACAAAATGATTTAAATTATTTGATGCGTATTGTCTATCAAAAGTCATATGCTTAATATCTAATAATTTAAATAATATTTCACTATCTGGATTTTTATCAATAATTGTTATTGTGTATACCGCATGCGTTATGTATTTTTCGTCATCGGCATTACTTGATTTTATATCAGATCTACTATACACAATAGCTGGATATTTTAATTGATTATTAGGAGGCGGTTGAAAATAAACATTTTTACAATATTGTAAAAGCATTTTTTGAAGTTTTAATCTATTGTTGATCATTATATACGCCACCTAATCTTAATACTAATCTTGGAGATTGAATATCTATAGATTTAACCTCCCATTTCACACCATGTAATGTGAAATATACAATTCGGCCTAAATTTTCCATAGCAAAGGGGTCGGCCAAGATAGATACATCTTCCCCAATACTAATATTTTTATTTAAATACGTTGATTGATCGTATCTTAAGTTTTTTCGTAACATATTACCATAGTAATTTCGTTCAATGATAGTTGATTCAAATATACCAGAGTTTTGTGGAATCTCTTCATATACTGCAAAACCTACTTGACCTCTAACCTTTGTCATTTTGAATTACTCCAAATTATTGTGCTTGTCCTGCATCTTCATTAGTCATTGTAAATGCAATTGCTGATTTAGGTTTAACCAAAGCACCAGAACAACGTGTTTCCATTAAATATTTTTGTTGGTTGAAATCGATATCGAAATCATCGAACATATTAATTGATCCGCCTTTATCAGCACCTAAGTTATAATCTGTTAAATTAACGATAATACCAACTAATGGGTTTCCATCAGCACCTGTTGCTGATTCCATAGGTTCTACAGTGATAATTTCTTTAACACGTAAACGTACTGCTAATTCTTGAACTGTTTTGTATTTAACGTTTCCAATTTTATCTTCTAATAATAAACAGCTAGTTACCATATCTTCTGTTGTATATAAAGATGGGTTTCCTGATCCTTTATAATTTTTACGTGCTCTAATTGCAGCAGTAATAAATGCAGAAGCTTTTGCACTTTCTGGTGCATTTTTACCTGGTTTAATTGGACATTGAATAGTATATAATTCTTCATCTTTAGAAATAGGACGAATATTTTGTTCATTAATTTTATCATCAGATGATGCTAAACGTCCATCACCAACTAAGATTGCACGAGCAATTTCCTCATCTAGCATAATTCGCATTTCAAGTTTAATCCATGCAACAACATCGAAATCTGTGATATCAATAACATCATCACGATCAATTTTCTGTTTTTTATAAACAGTTGTAGGTGAAGTTGTACGTTTTAGTAAGCTAAATACTTCTTCTTTCTTTAAGTTACCTTTTAAATAACCTTTAGCTCTTGCTTCATCTTCTGTAATATCAGCAAATACTGATTTAATTCTACTAAATGGTGTTTTGTGAACTCCACTAATTACTTTACCAACCCATCCAGTATCGCGTTTAATAAATTCTGGTGTAGTGTTTAAATTGTGTGCTTCTGGCATTAAGAAATTAATATTGTCAATTCCATAATCAGCATGTGATAATTTAAACTTTTCAAAAGCTTGTTTCATAGAGCCAGTTCCTCTTGTGGCATCTGTGATAATTGATAATTCATCAGCATGTGATAATACTTGTGATTCTTCATTGGCTGCGCCATTGTTGTTTTCAAATACATTACGTTTCATTACGTTATCTCCTTCCATATAATCTGTGTGTTTAATGTCATCGTCGTCATCATCGTCGTCTTCATATTCTTCTTCATCATCTTCATTTTGATTTGCAAGACTTCCGACAATAGCATATACAGCATCTTGCTGTTTTGGTGACATTGTCTCAATAATATCAGCAATAGTTTCTGATTCATCGTCATCATCGGCATGCATAAATCCGTCGTCATTCATTGACAATCCTTCTTCTCCAGTAAATACAATAGCATTTTCATCATCATTATCAGCATGCATAATGACATTAGTTACAACTGCGCCTGGATTAGCTCCTGCATATACTAATGATACTTCTTTAATATCACCATGAATAACATCAGCACCTTGTTGTTTTAAATGATTAGCCCAAATAGACAAATTTGTAATATCGCCATGTTCAACTAAAGACTTAGCTTGTTGACCTCTTTCGGTATCATTAAAATATCCATAAGCTTTAACACCCTTTGGTGTATTTTCTAAAATAGCATGACCTAAAACATTTACAGGATCGTTATGGTCATGTCCCCATAATAAAGGAATTTTTTTTCCATCACAATGAGCAAATGCATTTCTTCTAATTACTCTGCCATCAGTACATTGTAAATCATTTTTTGTAGCCCATCCTGAAAAATCGTAATCTTTATCTTTCATTTCATGTCCCTCCTAAATATAATATTTAAGCAGCAGTTGGTGTATTTGATTTGAATTCATGGTTTGCAGTACCATCATAAATAGATACTTTTGCAGAACCATCAACGTCTTTAGTACAAATACAACATCTGTATGCTGTTTGTTCTAAAACAACAATTAGTAAACCTTTTGCAAAAGCGTTAAATACTTGATCTGGTGTTGCTTTTGTAGTAATATGTTTCTCATCTAAAAATAATGTTCCATTGTCTTGATCTGCATAGAAAACAACAGCTCTGATATGTTGTTCATTAGCATGCTCATTTACAATTTTGTGTTGAAATTGGTTGTACAAATCTTTCATATAAATTACCTCCTATAATGTTAAATCGATTTCTTCCAATTGCGCTCTGATTTCAAGTTGTTCTAAATATAAACCCATATATCTAGCTTGTTCTTCTAGCACTGAGCGCGGACATGATGGCGTGAATGGACATTTTCCCGCTTTAAGCTGAATAATAATTTTATGTAATTTTTCATATCTAATTTTAGTCTGAAAATATTCAGCTCTGAAACGGTCCTTGTAGTCATCGCTATTCATGCCTTCAATAGTATCTTTTAATTCAATCATAGCTTATACCTCCTAAATATTTATTCATTTTGAATTTCATCATGTTCATCATAATTTTGTTCTAGTTCGGCATTACTCTGTTTTACGTTTCTATTGCGTAATTCATCTGCCTTAGGATCATTTGATGGTTTCATACCAATCTTAGCTCTTAATTCATTTGGAGATGCAATTTCGTTTCTAGTTAATTTGTCAGCTATATCAGCTATATCAGAAACTGGCACCAATTTAAATGGATCTCTGAACATTTCTATAGTTCTCTTTTCAACAATATCCAATGGTGTTAGAAATTTAATAGCCATACTATCGACTAAAGCAGCTGCTATAGGTTCTATAGTTCTATTATAATAATTCAACATTGTTTGTTGATCAGCAGTACCATCTAATATAGATTGAGTTAAACCAAACTGTGCAAATACCATACTAGTTAAGGAATCTATTTGTTCCATCAATTTATTTTCAACAGGTCTGTTTAATTGAATAACTTTTTCAGTACCATCAATATATGCAATACCATGCTGAGAATCAGTTAATTGCATTTCAATAGATTCTTGACGTTTCTTAGCATTATCACGTTGTAGATCAGTTTTTAATGTATATGGTAATTGAATAATTAAATCTAATTTTCCAGAATTAGCTCTTTCATCAGAAGCATCTAATAAACTTAATTTTCGAATCAATCGTTGCATAGTAGAATTTGGTTCATTTATAACTGAATAAAATGGATTTTCTACAATTGCAACTTTTTTCTTTGGTAATACAATTCGTTCTTTTGATCCTTTTCTATCGTTATATAATTCTACTTCAACATGATCTGGATACCATGTCATTATTTTTCCAACGCGCATTGATGTTATTTCCCATTCAAGTGGCATATCAGTTCCTTCTTCAACAAATGTATCAACAGGTATTATTGCAATAACACCTTCATCCAATAACGATTCAACCGCATTTTGGATAAAGGATCTAGAAGTCTGATCTTTATTAGCATATCGTGTTAAACATCTATTTAATGTAGAATCGACATCTCCAATATAACGACCTTCATCATCGTGTTGTGCGTGCACTATATTTAACTGTGCAACGTCAATTGCTATTCTATTGAACAACGATGTTACAATACCTTTTTTAGTATAGTTACCAATAAAAATCCTATCTGGTCTTGATGTATAACCACTACCGTATGAATTGAATTGTTTTGTAGGATCTCTATTAGTAAAAGCATTCCATGCTCTTTTCATTCGAGTTTTAAAACCCATTTTGAATTCCTCCTTCGATGATATTATAACGCATATTAGACATCAATTTTAGCATTTAATATTTTCTGTACGTTTCGGTTAGTCGATAATAAACGCTGTCCTTTGCTTACTTTACTGTCAAATGATTCTGAATGCGATAAAGATTTATTCTTTTTCTTATTAACATCGTCATGTTCTTTATTATGCGCATGACTTTGGTATACAAAATCTTCTACCCTTTTTATACTATCAGTATCATTTTCAGGTAAATATTTATCATAATAATATCGTGCAAGCAATTCTGGAAAATGCTTATCAACATATTTTGTCCCATTGTCAATTTCTGCTACTTTTTCTTCAAATGTAACTTTATTTAATGGTTTATTTAATTTCTTAGCTGCCAAATGTTTTGCAACGTCTTCATCCCAATTTTGACTGAACTCAACTGCTTCCATTTGATTATTTTTTTCTAAATATTTACCAGCATTTTTAATAATTTTCATACCCTTTGATTTATTTTGTAATGTATTGTGAATAGCGGTTCTTTGTTCCTTATTTGGAAAACGATCTGGATACTGTTTAGCGTATCGTTCATTTTCTATATCACGTCTTTTGTTTTTTATTTTATTTGAAGTATCTTTAGCTTTTTGATAGATATGTTGATACCATTTCATACCTTTACGACCATAGTGTTCTAATGAATTAGAATCAACTTGTTCGTGAGCTGAATAAATATCATTATAACACTTACATCACCTCAATTTCTATATTTTAGATTTTTTAAATTTTAATTTATATGTTTTTGCACTTTGCATATAATGTTTGCTAATATCAAAAGACACAATAGTACCATCTTTTTTATTAACTGCTGGAAATATACTACCTGTAAAATATTTCTCATTTGGTCTAATATTTAATGGTCTTGGTGCGAATACATACAGTCCATCTATATCAATACATATGGGAGAATATTGTCCTTTATACATATTAGAAAATATTAATTCATATGCTTTATCTATTGTTATTGTCATTTCTTAGTACTCCTATCATAACTAACTACACATTCACCAATTCTATCAGCAGGTTTTTTATTGTCGGTTCTTATATATTCGAATCCATTTGGAAGTCCATTAACAAAATAAGAATCAATTTTTGATCCATATTTACCAACCTGTCCATCATAAAATTCAACTTTTTTATCTTTGCAAGTATAATAAATTGCATGACCACCACCCAAAAAACCAGGCCAAGTCATTGTTAAAATGCCAGAACTGTTTCCACCATTTACATTGGCTAATGTATCACATACATTATTAAAAGATTTTTGAGGACTTCTATTTTTTTTCGGGTAACCATCAGGTGCCGGAATTTGTTTAAATGTTCCATTCTTATACATACTTGCTATTTCGGAAGTAGTTAATCCATGATTTTGCCGTCTAGCTCTGACATCATAACCTTTTTGTCTCATATCCATAGCAATAGAACATGATGCACAGTTAACATCACTTCCTAAATGCAATTTACGGTGCGATATATTAGCTTTTTTTAAAGATTGATTAACATCTTCTTTTACTTTCATTTTTTTGAATGCTTTTATATCTTCTACTTGACCTTCTTTTTTCTTAAAATTTATATGCTTTCTTAAAGCAGGCTTTAGTAAGGCTGATGCCATGTTATAAATAAGCATCTCTAGCGATGATTTATTAGCTATCTCATATCCGAGTTCAATAGCAAAATTTTTAGAAGACTCAATAAATTTATTAGTAGTTAATTTTCTATGTCCAGTTTCGTCATATGAACTACCATTTCTTTTAATTCTATAAGTAGGTTTTTTCTCATTATCACCAAAAATATGTTGATACCATTTCATACCTTTACGACCATAGTGTTCTAATGAATTAGAATCAACTTGTTCGTGAGCTGAATAAATATCATTATACACTTACATCACCTCAATTTCTATATTCTATATTTTTTATATATTTATTTTTATACATAGAATTGTGGGTGTCTATTCTTTTATTAATCAAATATATATACTGTTCATCTTTAGTTAATAAATATTTACCCTTAGCAGATTTTTTCTTTGCAATATCTGATTTGATAGCATAACGCATAGCTTTCCTACTATATGAAGCCATTCGTGATAATCTATTAGCGTCTATTGTCTTTTTAGATGCTAAATATTTATGTTTTTCAGATTTAGTTTCAAACTTTAAATATTTATTTTGATTGCCATCGTTTAAACTTTTTGTAGCTTTTTTATGAAATTTAGCAGACTTTTTGTAATGCTTAGCAGCTTTCTTAGCTTTTTTATTAGATACTTGTAAATCATTTGAGCTATGAATCTGTTCAGCTTTTTTGTAGTACTTAGCTGATTTTTTATCATACTTTGCTATTTTCTTATTCAATTTATACATTCTATTGGCTTTGTATTTAGCCCTGGTAATACCCCATTTCATTCCTGGTACACCATAATGCTCTAATGAATTAGAATCCACTTCTTCATTAGATACATAAATATCGTTATATTGCCACATAATATCACCTACTATCCAAACATTTCTTTATTTTCTTTAAACGCAACCCAAGCATCTATTAATGCAGCAACACAATCAATTTTTGCGGCATGATGTTTTTTTAATAATTTTCGATTACCATTACTATCTTCTAATGTTATCGCGTTTCCTAAAGCAAATTCCATTATTAACTGATCAAATAATAATGTTCTTTGTTCTGTTAATAATTTTATTTCACCAAGTGGAACTGATTCTGTTCGAGATCCTTGGATAACTTTAGTTACACCATAATCACCATTTTCTAAGCTCCATCTTTTTACAAATCCCTTAGCGTTATATGGGTCATACCCAAAGCAACCAACAGAATATTGTGAGGAACAAATATATTGATTCAAATCTTCATAAACTTCATCCATGTCTAAAATATCACCATTCATTACTCTTAAGCTTCCTTCTCGAATAAAATCTTGATACTTAATATACATTGCAGAACTTAACTTTTTATAAGTAGTATCTGAAATATAGTTCATTGTTTTGACACCAAATCTACCATCAGGAAGTGGAAACAAGAAAACAAATGAACAGAAGTCATCACCTCTAGATAAGTCAGCACCAAGTGAACATGGTAGTTGCCAAAATTCACATTTAGGGTGAACTTTTGTTTCTTCATATGTAAAGAAATATGTATATCCTTCGCATGGAATACCAAATCTTTTTGCTAATATATCATTCCTAGTAGCAGGAGCTTTTTCAGCTTTCTCTACATCCAATTGATATACTTCATACTTAACAGTTTTCCCAATATTAGGACTTGCTTTCATCCAAAAATATGGATCATTAATTTCCTCTATATTATCTAGTTTATACCACCAAATAGATACATGCGGATTTATTAATATACCCTTTAATATTTTTGTTAATTCCAATTTGATGTCGTCTCCTGATCCATTACGAACAGTTCCTTCTGAACTAACTGCTACTATTATGTAATCGGCATTTTTAGAAGCACCTTGTTCAATTGCACCAATTACATCTTCTCGAACATCACCTGATAACCATTCGTCGATTGTAGCAATGTAACATCTTAAACCTTGTAATTTATCTATTGTCATTGGACGAATTTCAATCGTTGAATTTGTTAAAAAATTTTCAATACCTTTTTTAGTTGATAATAATTTTGGTTTGTTCCATTTATTCGCTGATGTATTTTGTAAAGAGCCATATGTTAAAAATTTAAATAAGGGGCCCTTCGCTTTTAGTAAAGCAGTCTTTATTGGATTTATTACTTCCTCAGCTTGCTTCATTGTAGGTGCTGTAGTTATACCACTAGTAGTCTTTCTATTACAGTTTTGTATCCAAGATTGTAACCAACTGCAATATAAAGATTTGGCAGTACCTCTGGCTACAATTAATATTTGTTTATTAATCAAACGTTGCAGTTTACTTTTTAATTCGTAATGCCCACCTTCACCATTTTCATTAGGTACATAAACATTGGTATCTACATAATAAAACCAACATAATAAATCTTCAGCCCACAATTTGAATGTGTCAAGCATGGTAGCATCAGAACCATCAGTAAGACACATCTCATTTTCAACATACTTTATAAAACCTTCTACCGGTCTAGGATCGTAATATATATTTGGGTTTTCAATTAAAGCATCAATTCTATTCATTTGCATTGAAACTTCACGACAAACAGGAATAACGCCATCAATAACTTGTTGACGAAATGCTCCATAATATTTAGGAACTGCTGTGTTGGAAATAATTTGATTATCATTCATAATTAATCTTTATCTTTCTTCTTAGAATCTTTAGCAGATTTATAAGAAATTGGTTTCTTGCCATAATGCTTTTCATATGCATCGAAGTATTTATCGGAAGCTATATCTTTTAGAATTTGTTTTCCTAAATCAATAGCAACAGGCTTTACAACATCGTTACCAATACTTTTTACTAATTTTTTTCCAACTGATTTCTTTTTAGCAGTCGGTTTATTACTTACATTAGCATTTTCATTTTGATAACGATTGATATCATTTTTGTTTAAATCTGCATAAGTATTAAGTAATCGTTTTCTTGTTATGTATTCGGTAAGTTCCTGATTAGTCATGTCTTCTGGTTTTTTACCCATTAATTCAGCTGTAGTTTTTTTTCGTAATTCTTCTTTATTAAGTTGCTTTAATTTGTTTTCAGTTTCTTTTTGCAATTTTATTTTTTTAGCAGCTGCTTCTGCTTTCTTATTAATTCGTTTTTGTTGTGATCTAGAATGCATTTTGGATACATTCGTAGCTAATTTCTTTTTAGTGCGCCGCAATGTGTGGTACACTTTTTTTCTAAAACCCCATCGTTGGCCTTTAACTCCGTAATGTTCTAAAGAGTTATTATCAACGACTTCATTGGATACATAAATATTATTATACTCCCACATTAACAGCACCTCCTTTATCTGTGTCTACTGATATTCTAAATTCCAGTTCAGAAATTTTTTCCTTCATACAAGAAACTAATGTGGAATTACTAGGTGGATCAAATGCTAATTTTACTTTAAGTATCAAATATTCCTTAATAGTGGATACCGTAATTTCAGATACTGGTTCATTTCGAGTATTCAAAAGATTAGCATCAAGAAATGTTTCAGCACCAGTTTCGATTTTAAAAGATGGATTAGCAGTATGAACACCTATCTGATACAGTGTTAACAATTCACCATTTAAAAATAGAATTAAATCAGTATCAAATGTTTTGTCTGTTTCTTCGATGCCAATAATTTTTTTAGCATCTAATAATATACTAGAATTCATACCATACCTCATTTCCAAGGGCACGTGTCGCCAGGTTGTCTTTCAACAATTTTACCCAACATTGCATTCTTTAAATTAGTACCATATGTTAAATATTTATGAGTATCATGGGATACAGATATTAAGTATTCAGGATCAATTAATTTTTCTGGATTGTATAATATATCTTCTTTAGTAATAGGATTCATATGGTGTACGTGTATCTGTCCTTGTCTACTATTACCAGTGCGATTAATTATTTCATATCCAGGAACTCCTAAATCACATCCATTATCTCTTAATATAACTTGTTGTCTAACTTTCTTCCATTTATAACTACTATATAAATTTTGATTTAACCATCGTTGAACACCAAAAGTTTCATCGCCAACTTTTCCATGTAATTTTAAATATTCATATCGTTCTTCAAAAGTTTTGAGTTTGCATAATTCACTATATGTTTTAATTTTCACCAGTATATTCCTTAAAAGCATTTAATGCTTCTTCCACTAATGCAGCAGTAGAACTTTGTTCTTCTAAAGATTTTACTTTAGCTTTTAATAATGCATTCTCATTTTCTAACTTTTGAATTTCTAATCTATGCTCGACACTTCCTTGCTTTAAAAAATGTGTTACTACCTGTGATGACGCTGTTCCATCCAGCAGTTGCTGTTCAGCCAAATTCATCGCCATAGCAATTAAATTATGCTCTCTTGTCTCAGGCGATAAAGCTGGTCTATTAACAATATTTTCATTTTTGTTTTTAGCCATTGCTATCTCTCCTTTCATACATGCGATGACTTCATCTTAATTTAGCAACACTTAACGGGCCTCGTACAAATGGAGTACCGAAAGTATACTTATAATAATACGAGAAACAGGAATGACGTATTATATGGAAAGTTTTATTTATGATAGGCGCAAGCAACACATTATAATTATTATTTGGTAGGACATATTTATAGGATTTACAAAATCGTTGAGAAATTGAAGTACCTGAACAGTATAGTAAACCCTTGGATTATTAAAACAGTGTCGTAAAACACTGAACGGAGCAAATTACATACTTAATTTAATGAAAATATAGCATAGTATTGTATAACTCCTTGCACAAGACCCTTTAAATGTTGCTAAATTAAGATGTTGGACTGAAAAATATCCAATTTTGTTTCCCAAAAACCCCTGCGGAGAATTTTGAAAGAGGGGGGCGATGGTGGGAGGGGGTGTATTTTTTTAGAGACCCCCTAGGTATACTAACCCACGCATTGCCAATGTTTTAATGCATATACATAGTATTTTATGTAGTTTTTTAGAACATTTGATAACGATTTATAGTTTTTATATTTTTTATATTTTTTATTTTAGTTTTTTAATCATAAAATCGTATAAAAGTAATTAAAAGTAAAATAAATTTTTTAAACAGAACAATAAAGATAAAGATAGAATTAAAACTAATTAAAGTTTAAAGTAAAACAAAACCAATTAAAGTTTAGAACAAAGTAAAACTATTTAAAGTTTAAAGTAAAGCAAAACTAAACTGACAAGAAGTAAGATGAGAATTGATTATTCATCAACAACAATCTTTTTGTATGGACGAAAAGGATTATAACGAATGATTTCATCAATAGCTCGATTCAATTCATCAACATTCTCTTCATCAGTAAGAGCATCTGAAGTACATGCAATACGAGCTAAGTAACCACAAGTGTTATAACCATGTTCTATGTCAAAGGCTAGCCAATTCTCATAATCAACAGCTGGATTGTAAGGATTGTCTTCAGTTGTTAAGTAAACTTGTTTCATACTATTCACCTTTTTTATTTACCTTTCTAATTACTGTTGATACAGAAACGCCTAATTTACTAGCAATTTCAGCATATGTATCACCACGAGCATACATCATATTCATCTTACTAATTGTAGCAGGAGATAGTGCAACCGTTTCTCTTGGTGTTGCTTTTTCTCTAAGCTTGTCTATATCAGAGTTCTTAACAATCTTTTCTAGTTCAGTCTTACTAATAGCACCTGCTTGAATGGCCTCCCATTCTTTATCATTAATCTCAATAGGTGTACGCTTAGCGCCTACCCTTTCCCTAGCAATCTTAAGCTCACGGTCTTTCATCTTTCTAAGTTCTTCACCATCGAATTCACCATCGTGTCCATCGACCTTAGCCTGGATCACCCGGGTAGCTATAGCCTGTGCCATACGTTCTTTAGGTCTATTCTTTTGAGATTCTAAGTACTTAGCTTGCAACGATGCGACTTCAGCAGAATACTTTTTAGCAGCCTCCGAATTCTTTTGTAGGTTGGGGGTATACACTAGCTCTTTACGAGCATCTATAGCCATCTGCTTCATGGTATTGGCAAAATTAGCATATACATGCTCCATAGGTTCCCCATATGTACTTGGATTAGCACCCTTCTTATATCCACTAACTAATGTTCTAGCATCATCTGTCAAATCCATACGTGTAGTCTTTTGAGTACGTGTTTTAACTCTATACTCTAATGTACCATCATTACTAAATATACGGACTTTACCTGTATCTGGATCGACGACAGTCTTAGGCTTGTATTTCTCATTTTGAGCTTTATCTTTTGTATTATATACAATGGATTTACCCTTAGTAGTTGTTTTAATCTCAATCAAACCAGTAGCTGGATCATAATTTCTACGATCAGGATAATATAAATCATCTGCTAATTTGTAAATTAAAGCTCCTTCTGGTTTAGATGGATCATACCAAGGTTTTCCTTTTTGATTTATGTTAGGAGTACCTTGAGTTTTTAATCTAGAATCTTGTCCTTTTGCTCTAGATATAATAGTTGAAGCACCAGCACCATATCTACCACTAGGTTTAATATGACCTTGATACTTATCTTCTAATTCTTTAATTTTATTTTCTTCATAAGAAGATTTATAATCCAATTTATGTTTTCTAGCATCAATAACAACCATTGAATGTTTTACAGCTCTACATTTTTCATCATCAGTAGCACCTCTTAAAGTCATATCGCTAATTAGGTTTGAAATTTCACCCATTTTCTTTTGTTCAAGTGTTTTACTCATGATCTTAACAGGAGCGCCAAGTTTGTTATAATACTTACCATCATTACCTAATTTTGTACAATATTCATCTTTTGGTTCAAAATTTTCTAAACCAGCTAAAGGCTTACTATGAGAGATTTTAATTTTATCAGTTATAGGAATGGTCATAACAGTATCACCATCAAAGTCAGCACCTGATAATCTAGATGCAACCTTATCATTTATACCAACAGCATCTAAAGCTTGACCTAATACATTTTTAGCTTTAGGGTGTTTGTTATTAACAGTACATACTGGAATTTCAAAAGTACCACCGTGTGGATATCGAACTAAAGCTAATTTTGTACCATTTTCGTATTTAGGTGCATAAATTTCATTATCTTTTAATTCAGGTATCGGAATAATAACATGATACTTTTGTCCAGGTAAAGCTGCAGCTTTTAAGTGAACCGCTTGACTATCGCAATCGTCTGCGAAACTTTGTAATAATTGTTTTTTAATAACACTATTATTAACAGATTTAATTGAATCGAATTCAGCTTGCTTTTCATCTATAGATTGTTTCAATTGACGCTTTGCAAGCTCTAAAGATTGTTTACTTAAAAATTGTGATGGAATTTTATCTTTCCAAGAATCCCAATCACCCTCATCAGCACGCTTATTGATAGCACCTAAATGTTCTTTTCCATCTTTTCCAGTATACCAATATTGACCACCTTGATTAGCATCTTTAATTGCTGAACCAAACGGATTGTCTGGATCATCTTTTTTGATTTCTTTTAATACAGTTCCTGATTTAGCATCACCGCACATAGGTGTGCCTTTATGTTTATTGGTATTAAATCTAATATCAACACCAGGTGGTAAATCATCAGAATATACTGCCATACCTTTAATATAGTGTGTACCATCTACAAGGATTCGTACTTGAGAATATCTAGAGTTACCCAAAGATAAATCATCAACGCCTCTTCGTAATTCAACTAAACCATCTTTTTTAATACCGCCCTCTTCAGCATAACAAATATTAACACGCTTACTACTGATACTTTGAGGATAATGAAATTTCTTTTCCAATGTCTTTCCATTGTCACGACTAATAACATCGTCCATAGTATCGAATCGAGAAATATCATATGCATCTTTCTTTTGTGTACCAGGAGGGCATAATAATTTAATATTAGTTTGCTTTCCTGGATTAGTAACTTGTGGTATACTTGCTGGATATACATTATATCCTTCTTCATCTATTAATATCTGGACTGCTTTATCTAAACGTTTTTTAGTAACACCTAATTCATGTTCCTTACCGCCACCAATATCAATAAATTTACCATTTGTTTGTTTCATACGATCTCTTAACATGTCAGCTGTTTCACGAGCTTGATCCATTCGAGCCATAGATTCAGCATTTAAATATGAATGAACTGATGAATCGCTAATGCCTAATCTTCTACCAATTTCTGTTTTAGTTAAACCTTGTTTATTAAGCATTGAAATTTCAGTAACGACACGTCGTCTTACATCATCTTCTGCGTTACCAATTCTATTTCTTAATTCATTCATAGTCATGTTCATTGACAATGCAACTGCTGAATCTCCAGTATGCTTTTTACCATTTTCATCATAAAATATAAGATTACTTTTTCTTAAATCTCTAACGCGAGATAAGAATTGACCTGGATCATGTTGGTATGGATCCTCTCCAGAACCATATGGATATCTACCAGAATGGTACTTTGTTCCATAGTGACCTAAATAGGCATCTAATAGATTATCGTCAAATCCATTAATAGTCATTTGAATCCCCTCTCTTTCTTAATTATAAATTATTAATCGATATACTCGATTCCATTCTCTTCCAATTTTAATTGATTAATCAATTTGTCACATATTATAATTCTATCAACAATATGCGATACTTCTGATCCATCAGGTGTCATGATTTCAATACCATTATTTTGATATATACGTAATTCATAAGAAATATCACAAGGACGAATATCATACTCTAAACAAAATAAAGCTGCATAAATCATTAATTGATCCATTTTTGCAGGAGACGTCCCAGTTTTTAAATCATGAATTCTCAATAAACGTTTACGTTCATCAAAATATATACTATCGGCAGTGCCGAAACAATTTGGTGAATAATATAAGGGTTGTTCTGGAACCATATTAAAGCCAATTGCATCATTAACATACAGGTTAAGTGTTTTCTTAGCTCTAGGTAATTTAACCTTTAAAGATATCATTTTTGCCGCCAAATCATGCAATGCGGTACCTCTAGCTTTCGCTAATTGGTTTTTATAAACTAATGCAAATTTATCATTGTCATAGTTCAACCAATGATATGAACTAGCTGACAAATATGCATGCTGCCCAATTAAATTTTTATGATTATTGAATTGCATTGAAAAATACTCCTTTCATTTTATCTAAAACATCATTTTTATTTTCTGGATAAATAAAAGATGAAAAAGACATTTCGTTAAACAAATTAACATAATAGTCTTGATTAGGCTGGTGCGCAGCATTCTTAGATTTTTTGCATTCCAGTAATGCCCATTTATTTTTCCATAAAACTAATAAGTCAGGCATTCCCTGTTTGCAACTAACTTTAAAAATAAAGCATCCAGGAAATATAGAAAATAATGTTTTTCGTAGATCGTCCTGAAATCCACTTTCGATTCGTTTGCTCCTACTCATAATTAACCTCCCATTATAAAAGATAAAAGAATATGTTCTAAAAAATTTTTCAAAATCATATTCTCTCTATAAAAGGGCATGTTTTTACCGAGGGTAATATGCGACATTTTGAAATACTCAAAAATATTATATCTGTGTGAATTTATGTGCGCTGGCCACTTGCCCACTTTAATCTGCTATACTATATTATATATTTATTTTTTTAATATAAGTATGAAATAAAAGTGGCCTTCTGGCCAATTCGAGCAGATAGTAGCAAAATTGGTGAAAAATGGGGCAAAAAACAGCGAAAAATGGCTGTTTTTAGGGTTTTTTCACGAAAATATGCTTTTTTCAGAGAAAATCTCTGCCCACTTTTGTCGCGTATTATTTGGCCAATTGGCCTAAAAAGTGGCCGCAAACCCATAATTTCTTTAAAAAATAGAAAAATAAAATAGAACGTTTTTACTTTGCCCACTTTTCTGCCCAGTTTTAAAAACAAAAGTGGCCACAAAAAATTCGATTTCATGACCACTTATAAAGCAAAATATTACATACAAATTAAACTATTCACGGAATCAATCCAATGCTGACTATTAGGGCAATACTTAGGACCGATCGTTTCGGGAGATGTTAAACCAATTTGAAAATAATTTTTATGTAAATTATTAATAAAGAAATCAACACCATCTTCAATTGAATTAAAATACATCGGATTTCCATCACCGCACATAAGACCACCAGGATTATTGTAGTTTACATAAAGATAGCTTTTAAACCATCCAGTTTCCAAACGCGCTATAGCTAAACAAATATCGGGATTAATTCCAACATTATTAGCTTTAGATATAATCATATCTTCAATAGTCATAATTTTCTTTTTGATTTTCTTTTTCTTCTTTACTTGCTTCATTTTAATTTTACTATATTTTTCATTATTCTTTTCAGCTTCTTTTTTAAAATGACTATCGATTCTTGACACCTCTTCAAAACTATATTCTTTTTTACTATTATAATCACTTTTTAATGGTTTTAGTTCAATGATAGTAATATCTGATTGTTTATCGTCGAATAAAAGTACTTCATTAGCATAAATACTTTCGATGTTGATCATGGTCATCGACAATGCCGACACCATACACATTAATTTAATTAATACTTTGTTTAAAATTTTTTTCATAATTAGTTCCTCCTATAAAGTAATTAATATTTATATATTATTAATGGTTTTTTGCGTAATATTTTTCATAAAATGATGGTTCTAGATTTAAATATAGATCAAAATTTTCATCTTTTTTGATTCCTATTAAAACACTAAATTTATACATTTTATATCCAAAATATTGCTGGCACCATTTTCTCCAGGCAATCCATCTCCTTTTTAATTTGCAAAACATTTAAAATTCCTCCTAACTAATCATACATATTTAAAAAAAAGTTAGCATGATTATATAACCATTGAAAATCGCAATTAAAAGTTTTTCCTTTATATACATCCAATCTATAACATAATGGGTATTTATGTCCATAATGTCTACACCACATTCTCCAAATTTTCCATCTTACTTTTTTTTCGTCCCAGCTCATGATTAATACATTCTCCTATTTTTCATTTGCATTAAAGCTGCTTTAGCAATATTATAACTTAGCATAGATGTTGTTAATAGTCCAACACCACCAGGCACCTCAGTATAAGCTTTTACACATGATTTATGTACATTCAAATCACCACGAAGTTTACCGTCACCATTTCTACCAATACCGGCATCAATGACAATGGCATTTGGATTGTTTATAACAAAATGTTCTGTGATACCAGTAGCTAATACAATATAATCATAGTCCCATGTTTCATGTTCAATATCGCTTTTACTATGCGCTAATGTTACAGTAGCGTCGGCCATCTCTAGCATACGTGCTAATGGTCTTCCAACCAAGTCAGATCTACCAACGATTAATACTTTTTTTAATGCCAAAGTTCCTGCACAATGTAATGTATGATAGTTTAAGAAATTTTGGAATATAAGTAAATTCTGATCTTCTGGTACTACTGCATTTGGATATGGTATAGCATTAGTACGAATATCTTTAAAATATTTAAACATGCTTAAAGGTAATACAGGAACCCCATAATGTGACTCTGATGCACATGACATAATATGCTCAATCCCTGGCATAAGACAACCCTCATATTCCCCAGGTAATGGAAATTCAATATAATTATTAATAGCTGTGATTAAACTATAAATACCTAATGCTGTGCATGGCTGTAAATATGTACTAAAATGATCATCGGATAGTGCCAATCTTATTTGATTAATAGTTGTTAATCCATCAATATCTTTGTTAGGATTTATAAAATCAATAAGTTCTTTTGGCATAAAATTTTTTAATGGTAATTGAACCATAATACCTAAACATTTTGAATCTATATTATAGGCATCAAACATTTTTCGTAATAAATCTAATTGATCATCATGTGTTATATCTTTTAAATCACCTGACACACGTTTATCAAATAGTAGTTCAGTTATATTAACTATTAAAACTGATACTGTATTTAAAAATACTTCTTCAATAATACGTTTCTTATTATTCATATATACCTTGGATGCTTCGTCATATCCATCAGTAAAAATAACAACATAAGATTTATCCTTATCAGATCCAGTATTAGTAAATGGGGGTACAATATATCCACGATTAGGTGTAGCAGATTGTAATTCCATATATTTCTTTGTGATAAATCTGTTTAATTGGTTTGAATATTCTTTTAAATTAATCTTTTTCATAATCTTTTCCCTTTCATAATTTTCATAATTTTTGTTGATATAAAGTATTTTAATTAATAAATTAAATACCCATAAAATTATACAAAAAGTAATAATATAGTACATATAGATAAGTGTCTTCCTTATTGTGACATAATTTTAAATAAAATAATACATAATATCGATAATGCAATGATAAATGCAATACCGGCGATTGTGAAACTAAATGAAACCCCGAACAATATACATAATATAAATGTATATAAAGAAATTAATAAAAATAAGCTTCCAAATAAACTAATTAAAATTCCAGCTACTATTACAAATGGCCAAAAGAAATCATCTAAAAATTTAGCAATTTTAGAAAAATAATATTTCATTTCTTTCGACCCACTTTCTTATTAATAGGTACATTAAACCCATTATTTAATGTATAATTGATGGGTTTATGAGAATCAATATTAAATGGTTTATTTAAACATTCATTACAAGCATCACAATCTTCAGGTTCTTTTTTATTAACACAAGTATTGCAATATAAATCATACCTAACTTCTTTAGTATTGTTCATAAGATACTCCTATTCTAATCATTTATTATACTGTGCCCGCCATTCTATACTTAGATAGTTGGGTTTTAAAATACATTTTTTCTTCTTCAGTAAGTTCATACTTATGTAATCTGTTATAATACCATTGTTCAACCGCTAAAGTGTTCAAATGTGCATATCTAATATATTTAATATGTTTTGCATGTTTAAGCTCATCATCACTAATATCTAGTTTACGTGCTACTGCTGCTAAAACAATATATACATCGGCAATTTCCTCGTATAAACCATATTGAATATCAGTAATATGATTGTGCATAATGCTTTCACGATTTGCTAAATAATCAATATCAGTATTTATTGAAGAACGTAAAGCACTTTCGGGTAAATACCTTAAACATTTAGCAAGCATTTGTTGTAATTCAGCCATCTCTTCAATAGCGATAATTAATGATGTTGCTAAAGTATTGTTATCTGAAAAACATTTTTCCGCCATTTTATCTGCTTTAAATTTGCACATAAAATCTTTATTTTTAAATAAAATTTTAAATAATTGTCTATCCATAAAAATCCTCCTATTTTAATTTTCCCTGTTCATACAATTGCTTTTTATAAGCATCTGTCATTCTATTATGAACTTTATGATAATTTAATTCTTCTTTTGTCATTGGCCTAGTTCGTTTATTACCATTACCATTATCATGATAAATAATTCTACCAATAGTACTATGATGAACTCCATATTCTTCTGCTAGTTCTCTATATGAATATAATCCTGTACCATACAATAGTTCAATATCATGTTTTTGTTCCGTTGTTAATTTATATCTTCGATCGTATTGCTTTGGAATTCGTAGCATTCTGTAATTACTCATTGTTGTTTAGATGAAGTATTAAAGTGACTGTTATCATAAATAGATACATCAGGGTCGACTTTAATTTTAATTTCTGGTTTGATGCTTTGTCTAATATTTTTTAAAGCATCATCAATAGTATTAACACTTCCATAAGCAATTGAATTACTTAAAACCGGATCAACAGTATTTGTAATTGAATTAGTTTCATTAAAAATATTATCATGCAATAAAGCATCAATAAAATCCATGCTAACGTTTCTTGATGTAATATCAATCGTTTTAACACCGAGTAAACTAGCTTTACTAACAATGGATGAAGTGATTAATTCGGATAGTGGTAAGAATTCAATATAATTACAGAATCTTCGCCATTCTGTTAATTTATGATTACGTCTACTATTATAAATATTTTTTAATACTTCATAATTTAAAGTTATATTTCTAGTTTGAATATAACTATCAGGTAATAATTCAATCATAGTACGCCAATTAGCCATATTTTTTGACTTATTATATTCTTCTCGATATGCATTTAAACATGTTATAGTAACATCAAGAGTTTCTAAAGCGTATCCAGATAAATTGTCTGTGCAAAAATCATCTCTAGTAAATTCTTTACTATGAATTTTATGCATTGTACTAGTAGATAATCCAACAGTTCCTACTTTATATGTATCGAATTGTTTCCACCAAAATAATGGAGCTGAAATTCGCATTCCAATTGGAATTGATCTTAAAAATTTGCTATGATCACGTCCAGCTCTAGATAATCGTGACATTAATTTATAATCATTAATACCAATTGTATTTATAACATATGTATCCTCTTGTTTTTGCATACTATAAATATCATAAATATTATGTTTACGTAGAACTGTTTCATATTGAGAATGCGTGATTAAGTCATCTTTATTGTTTAACAATTCAAATAAATCTGGTGAATCTTGTTTAGTAATATATTGAGTTCCGCTATCTGTATGATCCCAAGAATTCATAGCATTGCGCATTCCCTCAATAGCAAATAAAATAAAGTCATAATTAATAATTGTAAATTTTGAAACGTTTAGCATTAATATTCCTCCTATTGTGTTATTAAAAATTTTTTGTAGTAATTTTACCATACAACCAATTATCGATAGCGTTTGATATAGTATTTTGCAATTCCATGATTAATACGTCGCATTCTAATGAATTTGAATAACCATATCTAGATGCATAAGGTAATTTTTTATATGAATCAGGTTGATAATATTTGAAAATATTTTCTGTTGTAAAATCAGTATTAAGCATAACTGATCTAGCTACTGGTATAATATATACATAGCAGTCAACAATACAATATTCATATGATTGTTCCATTGAATATTTCAAAGGTTCTGCTACAGTGAACATCATATATTCAGAATCAATTTTATTATGTTTAATAAATATACGATTGGGAATTTTAGAATCGTCAAACGCGAAAATAAAAGTGTCACTAAATTTTTCTTTTAAAAGTTCAACTAATTGCGCACAATTAAAGCATGTAAAAGTATCTTTCATAATAGTCCTCCTTTAAAATAAATATAATGTTTTCCATAGATTAATTCAGATTTATGAATATCTCTACTTAATAAATTTAATGGAATATGATTTAAAGCATCTTTTGCTGTACCTATAAAGATTTCAGCAATACGATCATTAATTAAAAATGCAATATGAACATGCTTATGTGGTAAATCACCATTTGTATATTCATCATTTATTCTAAGTAATTCAGTTCTTAATGATTTATCTTTTGTTTTCATAATATCTCCTAATTTGTTTTAATTAACTTTTTGCCGGTAAAATTATAAATAATATAAAGTACAATAATTTGCACAGTATATATAATATTAATGATAGTTTCCAAATACCAACCGTATATAACCAAGTATTTAATATTGATAAAATATTATCTATACATGGTAACAAATTAATTAATTTAATGTTAATTAATAATAAAAATGTAAAAAATAAATATTCTAAAAGTATCCCTAATACAGTTGAAATTAGTTTGTTTAAATTGTTCATTAACAAATCCTCCTCTAAAAATAAAAAGAGGGCTTTTATACCCTCTTAATAATTATGTCTATTAAAATCATATCTAGGTTCATTATCATACTCAATGACTACTGCTGGCTTTTGAGTTTTTTCATCTAATGTTGAATCAAAATGAATATCAATAAGACCATTGTTAGTATCCCAACCTAAATGAGATCCCCAATCATATGTATCGATTCCTAATGCATCTAGCCAATCATTAAATTCAACGCCCAAAGATAACCCATTAGTAAGTTCATAATTTAATTCATTAACTGCAGCGTTTACAGCATTCATTGTGCTAGAAAATAATTGTTTTGAAACTGGTTCATAAAATAAAATAGAACTATCGTCTGATGCTAAAATAATATTTTTATTTTTCTGAACATTATTTTCTTCTTTTTTTGTTTTTAGATCTTTTTTAACAATATCTTTTTTAATTGCCTCAGCTTTTTTCTCGCCAACAATATTTTTTACAGATGACTTGTATGCATCAATTGTTTCTTGAGCTTTAGTGAGACCATTTCGCGCTTTAAAATAATTTGTACTATACCAATTACAAGCTGTCGATAATGCTAACAATTGTTTTTTATAACTTTTATTACTTCCATATAAACAATATGTTCCAAACACAGCTGCTAATACAGATGGTGCATAGCATTTCCAACATGATTTGACAATTTCAATTTTTGATAGTTCCATGGAATCAACTTCATCACCAAATGCATGATCATATCGCAATGATTCATTTTCTTTGACTTTTTCATCATAATATGATCTTCTTTTACGATACGTTTCATTTGTAATAAGTTCAAGCGCTTTAGGTGTTTGTTTAATTCCATAAATTCCAGCGAATAATAAACTTCCAAGTGCAACACCCATTTTAATTTGAGCTTCATTCTTAGCGTAATAATTCTTAGTGTTAGTAGAAATAGTTTTTAAATCAAATTTTGCCATAATAATATCCTCCTTATTATATAATGTGCGACAAAAAAAAAGATAGTGCGTGGATTTGAACCCGCTTCATCAGAGTATGACCCTGATAGTTACCAGATATTTCTAACTATCTCATAATATACCATGTTTTTTACGCGGATTAATAAAATCCAAGGTTATCTAAAAATATTAATACTGCATATAATTTTTCAGATTTACCAGATACATGCTCATCATTAATTATTTTGTCTAATGTAGTCGTAACTAATTTGTAAGTAGTCATTCTTGTTCCTAAAATAAAGCAAATAAAATCATACACTAAGTCTGGTGCTTTATCAAATAGTTTGCAAATTTTTTCAGCAATGTCTATCGCTGAATTAATGTATTCATCTTTATTTTTATCAAATACTACCATGGCTTCTTTAGTACCAATTGTAATATCTCTATTTTTAACCATGCATACTGCCATTGCGCCTTTTGCAATTAATTTTGATTCAATACTAGTGTTTAATTTAACATCTTTACTTTCTGTAGTCATATAATCCTCCTATAAAAATTTATTATAAAATTTTCCTTCATTAAATTTCTTTTTATTTAAATATGCGCCTCTAATTGTCATATCAATCGGAGCACTTGATCTTAGTTCATAATAATATAAATCAATAAATGGTGTATTTAATCTATCAATTCGTCCTTCTGCTTGATGCATAACTTTATAACTATAATTCAAACTATAAAATACTATTGTATTTGTTTTTATACAATTCCATCCTTCGCATCCAGAAGTATATTGTACTAAATATACCCATCGTGTGGAGTTGGGTATTTCTTGATGTTTATGCCCATTCCATTCACGAACTTCGACATCAGAATCATAATTAATATTTAATAAAATATCTCGTTCATAATCAAAATTATAAAATATAATTAATTTGTCGTTTTGCTTATGTAAATTAAATATTGCTTCTGCTCTACTAGGATCGCTATTTACTAATTTCCGTAGAGTAAAACAATAGTCTGATGCAGATTCAATTGGTGAATTTTTGTAAATATTCCATCTATCTTTATTTATTTTTTTATATAATTCGCGATCGTAATTGCACATTATATCTTTTTTATGTTTTATAGTTTTTCTTTCAAATTCCATATCTACTAATATTTTATCCCTAAGTCTAATTAATCGTTCAATATTAATATATCTATCAATTTTTGGATAATTGACCCAAGGCGAAAATATAACATGTTGTTTATTAAAATCTGTAAAATTTTTATAAAAACCATTCGCAATAAATATAGGTGCATAGTCCTTCCAAGTATCACCCGGTGTTGCTGATAATAATATCCATTCATTAGCTTTTGCAATTTTTAAAAATGATTTAACCCACGTTCCTCTAGCTCCACCTATAACACGCTGTTCATCTAATATAAAAAATGAATTTTTAGTATTGGCGTATTTAGGTATATTATTCCAACTATCAATAATAACATTATTAGAATAGAATTTGTTTAAATCTTTATTTGGTGATAAATAAATATAAGCTAATTCAAGATCCCATTCACATTTATCCCTTTTTTGTGCAGTGGTTATAATTATTAAATTTTTTGGATTTTTCATTTTTATGTATTTTTTACTACCTTTCAAGAAATCAATAGAACCACCATTGCACAAATAATAATATGCAATAGCAGCTCTACTTTTTCCAGATCCAACATCGCCATTTAATATACAACCATTATGCATTTGCTGAATAGCTTTTAGCTGATGTTCGTATAGCATAATATCTATTTATCTTCCATAGTAGCAATAGTAGATAGTTGATAAAAATATTGTCCCTCAACGCCATCATCATGTACATTACCCACTTTTATATATTCAGCAAGGTTATTAATACATTTTATATCAGCGAAATAATCCTCATGTGTAGATTCATAGATACTTAATATAATTGATTCTATAAACCATTTTGATATAGGATGCATGAATATGTCATTGATATGATCCACATACCATCTTATTAAAGACAAACTTGCCGATTTAAAATCATTAGTTTCTCTAAATGACATTGCAAACCAATCAGATAACATTTCTAGAATCCAATCTGGATCAATTATTAAAGGTTTAGGTCCTTTATTATCATCTTCCGTTAATATCCAATGTTGCCAATGATGAGGGTTTTTATGAATATGATCTAGCCATGCTTTATCAAATTGATTTGATATCATTTCATTTTGAGCATCAGTATATTCAGATCCATCACCATAAAAATATAAACAGTATGGATTAAATTCTAATTGTGTTTTTGATGCATCATGATTTGGTAAATTATCAATGAAAATTTTAAGATAGTGAACTGCTATACAACTATTGAACAATTCTTTATTAAGATTTTCAGACTTTGTTAAATAAAAATTCATGTTACGTATAATTTTATGATGCAATGAGTCTCCATCATTAGAGTAAACATATCCGTCCAAACCAATGGTACGTTTACCATGATCAAATTTATGAATAATAAGGTCATTATGTGCTGTTGCATCAATATCAATATCAATATCAGGATGTTCAATATCATTGTAAAAACCAACATATTGTGTAAAAATATCAAATACATTACTATTATGTTTTAATAATTCACATATATAATTTCCACTACGTCTAACGTTATATACATGATTATTAATATATTGTTCATATGCAAGTCGCATATCATTAGTGATAAAACTATTCATGTTATTTATTTTCATATTAAGCTATCTCCATTTCTAAACATTCATTAAATTTAGGAAGGGGGTCAGTATGTATAACCCCCGAATTTGTTACAACGCACCCAGTGTCTAAATATATAGGTCTACCTTGGTCATCATAAGGCGGATATTGTGGTTTTTCATCAGATACAAACCAATCAAAATCTCCAAATTGAGATATAGCCAATTTAGCTTCATCAGCTAATCGATCAAAATAGTCCATATTAATATATTTTTCATATCCGGCATTTTTTACAACTTCAGATTCCATCCAAATATAACCAGTAGTGCCACTAGGAGCATATGATTTATTATTTTGAACACGTGCTAAAGGTGCTGCACCATGACCAGGTAACATAGGACAGAAGCTACCAACACGTCCTATAAATTTGAAATCGTGACAATTCTTAAATTGTTCATCTTCTAATCGTTTGATTTCATCATTGCTTTCGTTAATTAAATTTTCATAATCAGATGCAGACATAGGTAATTCACCGTGCGCATTTTTCTTTTCTAAGCCTTTTAATTTGTTCTTAATTTGTTTAATTTCTTTATCATAAATACTAGGATCTGGTAATTTACTATTATAATCTAAGAATAAATCGCCTTCTTTGCAAGCAATAGTTTGCGATAAATCAGACAAAGTTAAATCTTCATGCGAGAACAAAGTTTTATATACATATGGTTCAGCAAATTGTTTTCCAACAGCAGTCCATTTACCATTATCTTCCTTAGCAATATAAACAGCATTGTTTACAATACAGAATTTTTCAAATATAGCTTCTGTTTCAAAATTATATCCATATTCTTTACCGAATTTAATAACAAAGTTTTTGATAGCTTCAGTGGCATCCGGAATTTTAATAGAATCAGTTTTAATATGACATACATCAAATCCACGTTTCTCAACCTCAGATTTTAATAATGTCATAAATAAAGCACCACGTTTAGCAACAATATTATCAACATTATTAGGATCTCTAAAGAGGTTATCAAAATGAGCAGATGTTAATCCATATACAGAATTAATAACAATCTTTAATGCTTGAGCTAAATCTTTATAACTTAATTCGCCAGAAATACATCTTTGAACATATGGATCCAATAAACCACCTAACATACCGTGACATGCTTTCCAGTCTTGGTGTTTGATTGCGATTCTAATATTTACTAAATCCTCGAATCGTTTAGTATATTCGGGTCCAAATATAACTTCCATTAATGCAGAATGTGGATGCTGTGATGCTATATCCCCATCCCAAACATTATTATACATTCCAGGTACAGAATATACTTTACCACCATTACCGCAGTTTTCACCCATATACATAGAAACATAAGATCCGCCAATAACTTTTCCATCTTTCGATAATTTATTTTCCCACTTATATTCGTATCCAGGGAAAAATGGTAATATACTCCATCCATTTGGTAGTTTTTCTCCAGGTATATAGTCTCGATATTGTGGTAAACCGTTGTTATCAAATACTCTAAATTTATATTCGGTACCAAATCGCTCTACATATTCCTCATACAAATCAGACCCAACAGGTTTTGATAAATCACGCCAATTAAATACTGATTTATTTGGTTTTTTATTATCAAATATAAGTTTACCTGATAAAGTATTAGTAGTATCATTATAAGAACCACCTGTAATATCTGCTAAAATTTGTCTAGCAGCCCAGTCACCAGATAAATAATGGAAAGCTTCTTCTGTTGCGATAACGTCGTTTGCACAATAATCAGCAACTTTATCCCATAATTCTTCTGGTACTTCTTCATCCCATGGCAATCCTAACTCCTGGTGATGAATACCCATTTCAATTTCTAGTTTCTTTAATGATTTTTTGTCAGACATAAAATCATAAATATCTGTATATGATAAATTGTAAGCACCACTAAAGAATTGCTTATCTTTCATATCTACTTTAGATACTAGATTTTGCGACAATAAATATAATTGATAATTTGTATATCCAAGCATTCTTGCATATAGAATATGGTTATCATATTTTCTACAGTTAAAACCAATAAGATTGAATTTAACTAACGATTCTATATCTTCGGGTGTTGGATTTATCAATTTTATAACAGTACCTTTTCTGTCATATTTCCAGCATACAACAAATAAGTTTTTAAAAACTTCAACATCAAAATGAACTAATGGTAAATCAGATTCTTCACCATCTAAAATATCATCAGATTTAAAATGCATATCTTGTACTTTTAATAAGCAATAATCTGCTTGGTGTGAACTATTAGTAGCAAAGCATATTACTGAATCTCGTAAATCGCTCACATCGTATTTCATACCACTATTATACGCTCTTTCTAAATCATTATATATAAAATCAATACTAGGCTTAGTGCCTGGTGCATTTTTTTTCATTAAATTATTTTTAATTAATGTCCTTAACGCCTTTTCATTATAAATATTATCAAAATTTATCATTTTTTTATCAGCTCCTTTAAATGGTAAACCAGATGATATATGTGCTATTGGCAAATTATTACATTTAGTTAAACGCCGTCTGAGTGAACTTTTTCCTGTAAAACGTTTAATTTCAATATAATCATCATAAATTGGAGCCAGATCATCAACATTTCCATCGTAAATATAATGCAAATGTATACCTTGACCACCTTTACTAAGTTCTGCATAAGTAGCCGGCCATTTAGATGCTGCTTCCATATTTAATTCTAGCGATTTATTTCCACTAGAATCTCTTATATCAAAATCTATAAAAATATGATTTTGATCATTTGGTACTAATACATAATGCAATTTTGATGTATCAATATCTTTTAATTTAGTAGTTACTTTATCCCAAGATTTAATAGGTCTTTCTTCATCATTTGCATATTGAGCAATACAATCACTGTATTCTGTATCAAATATAGATGGTTGATTTTTAAAATCAATAATTGAATTTAAAGGTTTAGACGATTTAGTAGCAGGTACTTTCTTTGATTCAAAATTATTTAAATTAAATCCTACATAATAATTTCTTACTCTACTACCATCGTCTAAAGTTGTTCTATCTAAAAAATCATCAAAATAATTCTTTAATTCTTCTTTAAAAGCTCTTAATGTATATGGATATGGTACTTTGGCATCTTCACAATAATTTTTATACATTTCCCAAGCTCTTTTTAATGATATATTTTTACTTTTATCAAATTCAAAAAAGTTATCATCAATAAAGTTATAAAAGTCATTAGAAGCGCCAAGCATTGACGTAGGTACATACTTGTTATAATAGCATGGATTATCGTTATATACTTCCATACAATGATATGCTATAGCACCAAGTTCAAAATCAATTTGTTTATATAAATAATTATATTCTTCAACTGATAGGGTATTACCTGTTGGTGTTACATCGATTAATCTTCGAATCAAACCAGATTTAGCATCTGTAATACGTACTGGTTTATTTGTACCCATGAATAAAAATGCTTTAAATGCATTAGAATAAGCACTTTTAAACTTTTCATTAACAATCATTTTTTCATGTGATACTAAACTATTAATTCTTGTATTATCTTCAATTCTAGATAAATCACCATCATGTTCCAAACCAACCAATGGATTGTTTTTAAAAGCTTCAAGTGCAAAAGAATTATTAGAAGATCCTAAAGCTTTGGCACTAAACTCACTACAATATCCATCAAACAATTTTTGAATGATATTAATTACAGTTGATTTACCTGTACCAGCAGCACCATATAGAACCACGAATTTTTGTAAGGATTTGCTAGCACCTGTTACAATACTACCTATACTCCATTCAATTTTATGACGTTCTTCATCTGAATATAAAGTGCTTATTAATTTATCATATGAAGAATGATCACCCTTAATTAATGGATAATTTAGTTTTTTACTAGCATAATCCTCTTTACAAGTTTGCATATTGCTGAATATTAATTTTTCATCTAAGGCATGAAAACTATCTCTCATTTGCTTTTGACAATATTTATGCCAATTATCAATCATACCTGTATCAGAATCCCACATATGTAAAACTCTATGAGGCCCTAATTCATTAGCATGTTCACGTTCATATTTATCTAATTCTTCGTCAATTAAATTAATAACATCATTTTCATCAGTACTCCATAAACCCTTATCAGGTAACCATATAGCATAAAAATCGCCACCACGTATCATTAAATCAGATACATGTTTGATTATAAATTTAGGATAGATTTCTATAACACCTTTGACCATTTCTTTGGATATCATTAGAAAATCCATTTCTTTGTTCTCCTCCCATACTTTTAATCTACCCCATCATGTGTTGATATAAATGAATTTAAATACCAAGACATTTGAGTCCAAATATCAATTAAACGTAAGTCGTATATTGTATCTGGAAAAATAACGATATTTCCTCCTGTTCCATCAAATTGATATTGTCTATCTAAAAAAACATTAATAATATTAGTAACAGTATGTGATGCTGCTACCGGATTCATATTCCATTTTTCATCAGACATTCCATTTAATCCTAAATTATTGATCATGGTCCAAAACCATTGACCAGTTCGATTTCCATATTTAACAGAAGTCATTAATTCACTTTCTATTTTTAATGATAGCGCGATAAGAACTTCTAATACAGAACATGGATTATTACCAAAAGCTTTATTTATAACATCATTACTAATATTATAATAATCTGCAAAATCGTTATATTTTAGATTTGATCCATCTACAGCTCTGTTTTCATCCATTGCTAGTATAGGTTCAAATATAATACTATCTAATGTATGAAATAAGTTTCTATAAGATATTCCAGTTATTGATTCATCAACAACCGTAGAATACATAAATTCAAAATATAAATCGCGTATTTCAGGCATACTAATTTCGTCCCAATTAATAGTTGCTTTATTAATAAACATATATTAACTCATACTCCTTTCATCATCGGGAAAACATTGTTCATATTCATTTGGATATGTTTCTCTGAAATCTTTTTGCGATTTTAATATTTCAAAATATCTACCCTCTCTAGAATTTCGTACATATACAGCATCAGTTGTTTCTAACTGTTTATAAATACCAGGACCAAATAACCATTCTTGATCATCATCATTCCATGGTCTATTGTCTTCACCTGCTATGATGCCATCTGCATATGCAAATACTGTTTCATAATCAAAGCCCTCTTCATTTTCAATATAATTTGCACGTGTAACAATAGTTGGTACATATTCAGTGTTATCTGCTTCAGGTGCTAATGTAGCATATTCATATCCGTCTGGAATTGAATCCATTTCAATTATTTTGTTAATATCTTTCACAGGATCTATTTCTTTGTTTATTGATGCTGGATTATTATACTGAATAGTATTATCGCCAGTATGTTGTGTTATTGTATTTTTGTAATCAGATATGAAAGCTTCATCACTACCATATTTAATTTTTTCTTCTTTATCTTCATCAGAATTGATTGAATTTTGTGTATTATAGTCACAATCATACATAGCATCAGAACATATACATTTTGAAATTTCATCTAAACGATCTGCATATGCTTTACGTATGCTATCAACCTCATCATTTATTTTTGATTCATATTCTTTTCTTAAATATTTTTTTGTAAGAAAAGCACCGGTAATTAAACCGATGCTAGTTCCTACTAAGAAATGCATAAATTTATTCATATTTAACCTCCTATATTTCCAATTACTGTATCAAGTCTAATAACAGATACAGATATATAATCATCTTTCAAACCAGTAACATTATTGTTTATACTAGTAATTTTAACTAAAAAACTTTTAATCTTAGTAGGATCAAATTTACTGATTTGTTTTTCTCTAAACAATACATAGTCTCCGATTTTTACTTTATGTTCTTTACTAATTATTACTCTAGAAACAACATTGCTTTCTAATTGCCATATATCGTTACTATTAATATGTATCATTTTTATGTCAGGTAATTTATCGGCCCTTTCATATATAGTATAAGGATCACTCATTATACTTGGATCATTAAAAACATCACATACCATTAGTGTACCTCCTATCTCAAAGTATAATCAAGTTCATCTTGATATTGATTTCCAGTACCAAGACCTATTGTTCAAATATATTTAAATACTGGTCCATCGACATTAAAGTTTAAGAAAATACATTTTTCGTCACCATTAACAAATAATCGTTTAGCTAAATTATCATCATCAAAGATACCGAATGATACGTAATTATTTAAATCAGGATCATCTTCATTATAAACCCAACCAATAGATCTACCAGCAACAGTTGGTTCCATTCCTAATGCTTCATATACTTCATTTAAATATAAATATTTTTTAGATTGTAATCGATTATTGGCCCAATTTTGAATATTAAGTAAGAACAATTTGTTTGCTTCAGCATCTTTTGTCCAAAAAGGATTATCTTCTCCAAAATATCTTGAATATGCGTCTGCATCGACATTATGATCAGGTACGGTTTCTTCTTTACCGGTTTCATTGTTGATCACTTTCTTAGAATGAATTTCTTTGTATACTTCTTTATCAAGTTCAGATCCATATCTATTTACAATTTCTTTACGATATTTTTTAAATGTTTTATCTAATACAACATAAGCAGCTGCCAAACTTTCAAATCGATTATTTAATATACAATGAGATTTAACGATCATATATGCGCCTGTTCCAAGTAAAATAGCCGCTGGCAAATATGACTTTGTAATGTTCATAACTGTATTTGATGCATTAATAAATTTGTCTGATTTATAATCATCATTATTATAAGTAGAAAGTGCGTCTGTTTTTTCTTCATTAGATTTATTAGGATCTGCAATAATATCATTTGTAATACCAATTTGTTCTTCAATGATTGCGTCATTAGACTTAAAAGTTCTAACTACTTGTTCCGCTTTTAAAGTACCCTTACATGCAAATACTACACCACTTGCTACTGTTACTAAACCACCAATTAACAAGATTTCAGGTTTATTCTTTTCATATTTGGCATTCATGTTTCTACCAAAATTCTTTACATTTTTTGTAATATTATTAAAATTCTTTTTCATATTATTTTCCTCCATTTATTAGTCATTTGTAGGCATATCATCAATACCTAAATTAAAAAATTCATCAGCAAATTCATCAGCAGCTGGTCTTAATTCTGTATACATTGTTTTTAAATATACACTTGTAAATGGTATTCCAGAACCTCTTCTAATTCCATCGAATTTTGTTAATGCTAAATGTATATTTGTTAAATGTGCGCCTTGTAATGATGCAACAGTTTTACTGTTAAGTTTTGTTTTATGATTGTCTGTAATTAAATAAATTAATGGGAAAAATTTGTCACTAATTTTAACTTTCATTCTGTATCTATTAGGACCTCCCTCTTCTGATGGATCTGAAATTTTGACAGGCCATCCCTCGGATAATAATTTTTCACCTAATGCAGGAGAAATAGCAACATTAAATTGCAAATCACTATTTCCTACATTATCTACATGACCATCAAAATTGGTCCAAAAAATAAAAGCATCTTTAATTAAAACTTTTACGATACGTCCTTCATCATTTAGCATAGTTGTTTCTTCTGGTTGTTTAAAATTGTTAATCATATTTTTGTCCTCTTCTTTCTTATTTATTTTCTTTTGATTTTTTATATGTTTCTACGAAATCTGATCTCTTAGTTTCTAATTCAGAAATAAGCATATCTATATATTGACGGCATTTCATTAAATCTTCAATACCATTTTTATAATGCCATCTACATGCATACTTAATAATATTTCCAGCATCAAATGCTACAGCGCCTTCTAAATCAGAAGTAAACGCCTTAATAACATCTTTTACTTCAATACCATTTTGGCAATAATGATTTGGGTGTGAAATAACTGATTTTTCATTATTAACTTCTTCGTCGTCAAATAAATGATTATAAAGTTCTTCTGTTGACATAGCATCATTCTTACAATAGTCAGCAACTTCAGAATCAGGATTTACAGATTTTTTATCTTCCGTTGTTTCAGCATCATCATTTTTTGTTACTCCATAATAATAAAGCTTTATTGTAGCCAAATCAGAATCAGCATCAGGATTCGTAATTTCCTTAATAATCGGTGTACCCCATAAAGCATCGCAAGCGGGTAAAATGTTGCCATCATGTAGTGATTTCATTCCTTCTAAAATACATATTAAATGCTCATTAACATCTTTAAAATTTAAATTAGTATTTGTCATACCTTGACTACATTGATACTGTAAATATTTAATGTTAAATCTATTAATAAGACGCATGTCATCACTTACTATTATGAGTTTTAATAAATGGTCGAACTGTTGCAAATTATATCGTTGAAAAATATCATCTTTTATATAATCAAAATTATGCAAATCATTTTCATACAATTTTATACATATTTCATGCACTAATTTTTTTTGATTTTTGTATAATGATGTACAAAATTTATAAACATCTTCTGAGTTCATTATACGAATGTATTTTAAAAATTCATTTGTTAATTCATCGTATAAATTTAAGATTAAAGCGCTGTTGTTTGATTTAAATGTAGGTGTATTCATTTTATTGTTCTCCTTTTATCTTTTAATAGCATTCAATGGTACTGCTTTAGGTAAATCAATTTTCCATCCGTGCTGAGTACCCATAACACGAGCAGTTGATAAGTCATACCATCCATAATTGTAATCTGTAGATGTTCCTTCTACACCAGCAAATTCATACAGATCTGATACTTTAGTATTCCCATATGTATCAATGCATTCTGTTAAATTCATAAGTACTGCTTCGGCATCTCCTCTAGTGCTAAATGCTATTTCATTGTATTGATAAGTACCATATGTTTGGCGCTGCTGTTGCTGACCATACTGTGGATAATTTGGTTGAGTATTTCTTGAATATGAATCATAATTGTTATATACCCTAACTCCGCCATTCGACTGATGAACACCAGACCAATTTCCAGCTTTATTATATAATAGCATTCCAACTGTATTCATAATAGTATTTTTTGCTGTTGGAATTAATACTTCATATATAATATAATCGCGAACACTTTCGCCATTTGTAGGGATTAAAGATTTGAGTACTTGTTTAAAAAGTGAATCTTTAATAACGGTTCCTTTAACCTTAGGCATGTTTTTGCGAATATCTGTTTTTTGTGGTGCAGTAACCGTTTTTTGTTTACCATAATTTTTGATAGTGTCATTACTAAAAATATCATCATTTAATTTTGCCATATTAACCTCCTAAAAATAAAAAACAAAAAGAAAAGAGAATAGCTTTTTTAAACTATTCTCAGATACATTAGTTAATCTTCATCGTCACTAATATTTAGATCAAGATCATTAACATTTTCGGCTTCGGTAACGTTAGCTTCTTCATGTTTAGCTTTCTTTGATTTAGCCCAATCACAAATCTTACCATAACCACGCTTAACTTGCTTTGTAGCGAATCCAACCATTTTGTAAGTTCCGTAAGCTGCAGCTCCTGCAATTATGCCAAGTACTGCATAATCGGTAGAGTCTAGCTTAGTTTCTTGCTCGATTGTTGTACCTACAAGGTTACAAGTATAGCAATCATCATCGTTGATTTCCTCTTGTTCTTCAACCAATTCCGGTTCAACAGTTTCCACTTCTGTTTCTTCTACTTCTACATTGTTAATATTTTCTTCCATTTTAAGTTCCTCCTTTTAACAATAGTATCTCATAATAGTATATGTTTTTCACGCGGATTAATGCTATTTGTTATTTATACATAAATCATTATTAATATTATTTATAGAATTATATCGATAACCACGATCATCTATATACATTTGACCAGGTAATTTATAATTAGATATAGCTATATATTCTAATGATGATCTATAGTTTTTAAAATCATTATATTCATCAATAATTTTAAATCTTAAACTAGGTATCTTTTCAGATATCCAATCATAAACATCATCTACATCCCTAGTTGTAACAATAGCAACTGGTATTTTGTTTAATAATAATTTTATAATAAATCCAACAATGTCTTCATTTATATCATCATAAATACTACCATCTTGCCAACCCTTACTGTATTTATGAATTACGCCATCAAAATCAAAAATTACAGTTTTACCAGGTTCAATATTGATTTTAATATTATTTAAGTAATTATTTTGTATCATACTAGTTTTTTTCATAAATCCTCCATATTATTTATATATTTTTAATATTCTGTAAACATAATCTTCGTACGATATACTATACAAAGTATTTATATTATTAAATCTATTCATATAAGATTCAAATAATGATTTTATAACATATTGTTCTTTATCCGAATATGTTGATAAATTATTATTTATGTAGTTAATTTTATTAGCCAAATCAGTTTGCGTATTTATAAATAAATTTAAGACTTTATCAATTGTATTTTTATCAGAAAAAGTCATAGCAATTCCTAATTTTTCATAAATTTCCAAACGCTTGTTTAAATCTTCAGATAATTCATATAAAAATAAAAGTGTATCATTCATACAAATATACTCCTTTGAAAAAAAAAAATAGAGGGAAATCCTCTATTTGGTAAATCTTGGAAATTTTAATTTTTGCCTCAAAAATTCTTTTGATCCAAAACTTTTAAATACACCAGTTTCTTCATATCTTAAGATCTCTTTTAATGTCGTCTTAGATGTTACATAATCAAAGATTTTGAATCCGATAAATATACTAGTTCCTAAGCCCAATTCTAATAACTTATTTCGTGTTTCGTTCTTTAGTTTACGCTCATTAAGTTCTCTTTCTGCGTCAATCCTTTTACAGTTAAGTTCAACTTCATTAGTTTTAACTAAACGTTCGATAGCCATTTCATTTAAGTTTGATAGAATTTTAAGTTTCTCATGAACTCTGTTTGTTAATTTATCAAGTTCATCATCATGATTACCCGTACAATCTTTTTGTAATTCCTCCATTCTAGAGAGATCTGATTGTATAGACATGACTAATTTCTCGTGTAAGTATTGATTATCAAAATCAATTTTTTGATTAAAATATAATGCTTCTTCAATTTTCATTTTAAGTTCCTCCTTTATACTTACCATAATAGTATATGTTTTTCACACGGATTATTTTATTTTATAGTGTTCATTTATTGTTTTTACTTTAACTATAAAATATTGATTATCAAATACATTTAAATTTGGTAATAATAATCTTTGTGTTTGACTTCCATCTTCAAAATATTCAACTTCTAAAACGACATTTGACTTTTTTATTTTTATTAATAAAAATATTTTTGTAATAATTAAATAATTAATGTAAAAAAGTAACACATTAAAAATGATAAAAAATAACTGTTTCACTTATAATACCTCCAATAAATAATTAAAAGGATATGTTTTATTAAACTATATCCTCATACTTTTTAGTGATAATAGCTACTAATCCATATGCTGTACTAATTAATAACATTAAAGTTATAAATATGTATACAGTTAATAGTACCATAATATCACCTCCTTCATAATAGAATGTGTTTTTAACGAGATAGAAAAAAAAATAAGAGGATTTCCTCTTATTTCAACAAGTCGTTCATTATTTCTTGTTTGATTTCTTGTTTCATTTTACGTCTTGCTTTTTCTTCTTCTATCTGTTCCTTTTGTTCACATTTTTTATTATTTACAAAATTCAAAAATGGTAGTAAAGCTGATAATATCCAAATAGCAATTTTTAAAAAATCAAATTTAAATCGTTTTGGCTTCATAATGTCACTCCTTTCATAATAGAACATGTTTTTAACAAAAAAATAAAAAGGGTTGTTTATTTTGTGCCCTTTTTACCATGTCTTTTTCTAAAGAAAATAAACCATATTACAAATATAGCTATAATTAGATCACCACCAATTAATATAAAGAATGTACCACCTATTGATATAATAAATAGTGCAATTCCCACCACAATTAGTGTTACTAAAAATAATGCTGTTAATGTAAACATAATATAATCCTCCTTGTTTTTCTTCATAATA
>RCNI01000229.1_pt1 | contig 60487 bp, 58 predicted proteins | sample 2041151 | NCBI WGS metagenome assembly RCNI01 (sample SAMN09708214, study PRJNA481090) | feces metagenome | isolation source: feces | place: Antarctica: Albino Rookery
ATTCAATTTTTAATTAATAAACAATATAAAAATAATAGAATAATGAATAATATTGTTAAAAATATTAAAATAGAAGAATTAGATTTTTTAAATAAAAATGAAAAGTGTTCATCAAATAATTTAATTAATGATGAAAAAATACATTTAATAGTAAAAGTATCAATAAGTCCCCCAATATTTAAAAAGTACCTAAAAGAAAAAGAAATACTTATACATGAAGATGTTAAGTTTTCTTTAATGGAGATATAAATGAGTAAAAAAAGAGGAAGTAGTTTTGTTACTACACCTATAATAACAGTATGTGCATTAATAATTTTAGTTAGTTTTTTTATAACGATAATTAATTATACTAAGCCGTTTATATGGTTTGAAAAATTAAATATAGTAGCACAAAAATATTTATATGTAGTTGAAAGATTTGGTACATTAACACCAAGTGAGAAAAAGGATTTAGAAATAGATTTAATAAATAAAGGATTTGATATAAATAAAATTAAGATAAGTACGCCTAAAGAAAATTTAAAATATGGTAATTTATTTGAATTTGGAATAAGTTACGATTATATTAGAAAAGATTTAACTTTTGCAAATGGTATATTAACTTTTAAAGAAAGTATAGTACCACTTAAAGTATCTAAGTATGGATATATAAAATATAACATTTAAATTGACTATTATTTTTATTCGAAAGTTGTTATTTGTATCTGATAAATAACACTTTAAAATAGTTAATTAATAAATAAAAAATGCCATCGTTTATTCGAAATATATAACTTATATCATGTAAGTTATATATTTAAGATGGCAAATAATTATAAATTAGAGAGTTTTTGAATAGCTGAAGAATTAATTATTAAATCACATTTTTCTTCAATTAAGGAATTAGTTAATTCTTTATATAAATAATTTTTAACACAAAACTCTGATAATAAAATATGTGTTTTAAAGAATCTTTTATTTTTTATTGAAGAAGGTTTAAAAAGTAAAAAATACTTATTATTATATTTGTATAATTTATTTATACCACAAAATAGGTTTTCTATTTTAGCTTTTTTAGAAAAATCAATAATTTTTTCAATATCATCAAATTCGTAAATGTTTGATTTTGAAGTATATATTTTTGTTGATTTATTTTGCATTATAGAACTATTAGTAGTTTTATAATTGTCTAAATCAGGTAAGTGGTATATTTTTGTTACTGTAAGTACAAATAAATTATCATTACTTATACTAGCTTCTATTAACAATTGAGATTCTTCATCTAAAAAGTCTAAATCTAAATTTGTTTCTTCAAATAATGCTAAAAAAAATTCTTGTGCACTTTTAGCATTTTTGCTAAATTCAGAAATTGATAAATCTCTGGCTTCTAATTCATCATAGCTTAAAAAAATTTTAATTTTATCATCGTTTATTTTTTCAATTTTCATAAAAAAAACTCCTTTTTAATAATATTATATGTTATTGTAGGTAAAAGTTGAAATATTTTTTAAAATCTATATTAGTTTTATTCTTTTGAAAAAAAATATACTAAATTTATGGTAACTATTGAATTTTTTTAATTAGTGTGATATAATTAATTTGTTAATTATCCTTGCTCTATACAGGATATAGAGCCTAAGTCCACAGGGAGGTGAAAGAATGAACGTATACGAATTAGTAGTAATTTTAAATGCAGCTACAAACGACGAAGCTAAAGAAGCATTCTTAAACAAAGTTAAAACTTTAATCGGAAATGAAACTGAATTAAAAGTTGAAGATTGGGGAAGAAGAAAATTAGCTTACGAAATCAAAAAAGTTAGAGAAGGATATTATTTATTATTAAACTTCGAAACTAACGCTGATAATGTTGCTGAAATAGAAAGAAGATTAAGACTTGATGATTCAGTTTTAAAACACATGATAATCAAGAAATAGTATAAGACCAAGGAGGTCAAATAATGAATAAATTTCAATTAATGGGAAGACTAACAAGAGATCCTGAAATCAGATCTACAGCTAGTGATGTACAAGTTACTACATTTACTTTAGCTGTTAATAGAAGATATGTTGCACCTGGCCAAGAAAGACAAGCAGATTTTTTTAATATCGTAGCATATGGAAAAATGGCTGAATTTTGCGGTAAATATTATCAAAAAGGTCAACAAGTTCTTGTTGAAGGAAGAATGCAAAATAGAACATGGGAAGATCAAAGTGGTCAAAAAAGATATTCTACAGATTATATTGTAGAACAAGCTTATTTTGCAGATTCTAGAAGAGAATCAAATTCAAATGTTGATATGGGTTCACCTATACAAAATGTTGAAAATGATTTTATAACAATAGATGATAACGATGAGTTACCATTCTAATTAATTAAGATATATTAAGGTAATTAACATATTTTATTTAGAAAGGAGCATTAAAATGGCTGATAAAAAAACAAGAAAAGCTAATGATAAAGAAAAAAGCTTTAGAAGACCAAGAAAAAAAGTTTGCGTATTCTGTGCTGAACACATAGATCACATTGATTATAAAGAAGCAGATAAATTAAAAAAATTCGTAAGTGATAAAGGTAAAATATTACCAAGAAGAGTAACTGGAACTTGTGCTTTACACCAAAGAAAAGTTACACTTGCAGTTAAAAGAGCTAGACAAGTAGCTTTATTACCTTACACTGCTGAATAGTAGTAAAAAAGATAGCATTAGCTATCTTTTTTTTGTTTTTTATACTTTTAAAAATTTTACATAACATTGACTTTTTAAGGTTTTTGTAGTACAATTAGTTTGTATTTAATTACAGAAGGATGTTAATTATGAAAGATAAAAAAACTGATTTAAGAAAGTTAAAAAATAAAATTAGATTAGATTCATTTACAACTCAATTTATATTTATTGGATTAAACTTATTGTTATTAATAATACTATCTTGTTTAAGTGGAAAAGCTTGGTATGTATGGTTTACTATATTAATTTTAATGTTGATAGCATCAACTATAATAATTAGAAGTGAAATAGTTAATAAAAAGGATAAAATTTCTGAAATTGAAGGTGGAGCAAAAAATATAATTAAAAATGTATTTAACAATACAAAATTACCAATATTAATGCTTAATGAAAAAAATGAACTTATTTGGAATAATAAAAAAGTTTCATTTATAGTAACACCTGAAAATTTAGAAAGTTTATTAAATCAAATAGATATAAAGTCTAAAAATAATGTTTATGAAATCAATATAAATGATAGTGAATATAAAGTATACGAAAGTATAATAAAAGTTGAAAAAGAATTATATAAAGTTTTATATTTTATAGATAAAACAGAAGAAACATTATTAAAGAAAGAATTAGAAGAAGAAAAAGTTTCTTTAGGAATATTAGTAGTAGATAATTATGAAGAAATTTTCAAAGGATTGGAAGAAATAGAAAAAGGAAATATTGCTTCTAAAATTGAGAAAAAAATTAGAAAATGGGCATCTGAAAATGAAGGTGTAGCATCTAAATTTGAAAAAGATAAATATTTAATTATCTTTAAAAATAAAAATTTAGAAGAAATGAAAAATAATCAATTTGAAATATTAACAGATATATCTAAAGTTTCAAATAATACAAAAATTCCAGTAACTATAAGTGCATCTATATCTTTAGATGGGAAAACAATTAAAGAAATGTATAAATTTGCAACATCTTCTTTAGATATTGCACTTGGTAGAGGTGGTAATCAAGTTGTATTAAAAGAAAATAATAAATATGATTTTTATGGTGAAGCAGCTATTAACTTAGAAAAAATAAGTAAAGTTAGAGCAAGAACAATTTCACATGCTGTAAAAGATTTAATTGAAAAATCAGATAAAGTATATATAATGGGACATAAAAATTCAGATACAGACTGTATAGGTGCTGCTGTAGGATTCTTTAAAATAGCTGAAAGTTTAGATACACCAGCATATATAATAAGTGACTTGAAATATAATGAAAGTACAAGAAATTTAGTTGATAAATTAAAGAAAAATAAAGAGTATGAAGATGTTTTCTTAGGTAAAGAAGATATTAAAAAATGCGATTTTGAGAATGCATTATTAATAATTGTAGATACTCATAAGAAAAGTTATTTAGCTGTTCCAGAAGTAGTGGATGAATGTGAAAATATAATATTAGTTGATCATCATAGAAGAGGACCAGAATTTATTGAAAATTCTATAATAACATATCATGAAGTATATGCTTCATCAACTTCTGAATTAGTAACAGAATTATTGATGTATAATCCAGATGTAAAATTAACTCCAGTAGAAGCACAAGCATTATATGCAGGTATTTTAGTAGATACTAAAAACTTTACATTTAAAACAGGTGTTAGAACATTTGAAGCAGCAGCATACTTAAGAAAAGTAGGCTTGGATATAGCAGAAGTTAAACAAATATTCCAAAATAATTTTGATACTTATTTAGCAAAAATGGATATAATAAAAAATTCAGAATTTATAAATAAAGAAATAGTTATATCAGTATGTGATAAAACTATGGATAACTTATCTGTAATATCAGCTCAAGCAGCAGATGAATTACTTTCTATAAGTGAAGTTTTAGCATCATTTGTACTATGTAAGATAGACAATGTTGTTATGATTTCAGGTAGATCTATGGGAGATATAAATGTTCAATTAATCTTAGAAAAATTAGGTGGAGGAGGACATTTAACTTTTGCAGGAGCACAAATTGCAGGTGTAGAATTAGAAGAAGCAAAAGAAATGTTAGTAGAAGCAATAAATTCTTATTATAATAAAGAAGAAAAGTAGGAGTGATATAAATGAAAGTTGTATTATTACAAGATGTTAAAGGAATAGGAAAAAGAAATCAAGTTTTAGATTTAAGCGAAAGTTATGCAAGAAATTGTTTAATTAGCAAAAAGTTAGCTAAAGTAGCAGATAACAAAACATTATCTGAATTAAAATCTAAAATGGAATCAGAAAAATTTAACAAACAAAAAGAAAAAGAAAAAGCAATTGAATTAAAAAAAGAATTAGAAGAAAAAACATTACAATTTAAACTTAAAGCTGGTGCAGGTGGAAAAGTATTTGGAAGTGTAACAGAAAAAGATATAGCAACTAAAATAGAAAATGAATTAAAAATAAAGGTAGATAAAAAGAAAATTGAATTTGCTAAAAATTTAAAATCTTTAGGTGTATATACAGCAAAAATCAAATTATATGATGATGTAGTAGCAGAGGTTAAAGTTAATGTAACAGAATTATAGATGTAATTGGAGGAGTAGTAGTGAAAGAAGTAAATTATGATACTTTGCCGTATGATATAAATGCAGAACAATCTGTATTAGGTTCTATATTGTTAGATAACGAAATAGTAATAGAAGTTATTGAAAAATTAAAACCAGATGATTTTTATAGAAAAGATAATAAAGAAATATATACAGCAATGCTAGAATTATATAATCAAAATAAACCAATAGAATTAACAATTTTAGCTGAGCAGTTAACTTTAAATGGAGTTATTGAAAGTATTGGTGGAATTGAATATTTAGTTAGTTTAACTGAAACACCAACAGTATCATATATAAAACACTATGTAAAAATCGTTCAAGATAAATCTGTATTAAGAAAGTTAATTAAAACTTCTAACGATGTAATTAATATTTGTAAGAATGAAAATATGTCTGTAGATAGTATAGCAGAAAAAGTTGAAAGTAAACTTTTTGATGCATTACAATCTAGAGATGCAAGTACTGCTTCAGATGTAAAAGATGTTTTGAAATTAACATTAGATAATATTCAAGAAAAATACAATAAACAAGGTTCATTATCTGGATTATCTACAGGTTTTTATGATTTAGATTATATGACATCAGGACTTAATGAGGGAAATATGATAATAATCGGTGCAAGACCTGCCATGGGTAAAAGTGCATTTGCACTTAATATTGCTCAAAATGTTGCACAAGTACAAAAAGTACCAGTAGCTATATTTAGCTTAGAAATGAGTAAAGAAGAGGTAGCATCAAGACTTATTTCAGCTCAAGCAGAAGTTGACTCTAAAAGAATAAAAAATGCTACACTAGATGATGAAGAATGGTTAAAAATAGGTAAAGCTAGTAGTGAAATTTCAAAAGCTAAAATATATATAGATGATAATCCTAATCTTACTGCTGCATCACTTAGAGCTAAATGTAAGAAGTTAAAATTAGAAAAAAATATAGGATTAGTTGTTATTGACTACTTACAGCTTATGGTTGGACCAGAAAGATCTGAAAGTAGACAACAAGATGTTTCTAATATTAGTAGATCTTTAAAAATATTAGCAAAAGAGTTAAAAATACCAGTTATAGCACTTTGCCAATTAAATCGTGCTGCTACAGCAAGAGAAAATCACACTCCAAATTTAAGTGATATAAGAGAATCTGGTTCTATAGAGCAAGATGCTGATATAGTTATGTTTTTACATAGAGAAGAATATTATAATAAAGAGACAGAAAAGAAAAATATTGCTCAAGTTATAATAGCTAAAAATAGAGCAGGAGATACAGGAGAAGTAGAACTTGCATTTATCGGTAAATATACTAAATTTAAAAATTTAGCTAGAGAACAAGGTGAATAGAATGTCAAATAACCAAAATAAAAATTTAAATATTATAGATATTGTAGAAAATACAATAGAAAAATATAATTTAATAGATAAAAATGATAAAATAGTAATAGGAGTATCTGGGGGACCAGATTCTATTGCTTTATTAGATATTTTAATGAAATTCAAAAATAAATATAATATTGATATAATAGTTGCACATATTAATCATATGATAAGAAAAGAATCAGAAGAAGAAGCAGTATATGTAGAAAATATGTGTAAAAAATATGGTGTTGATTTTGAATATAGAAAAGTAGAAGTAGAAAAAATAGCAAGAGAAACTAAAAAAAGTTCTGAAACTGTTGGTAGAGAAGCAAGATATAGTTTTTTTAATGAAGTATTAGAAAAATATAATGCAGATAAAATTGCAGTAGCTCATAATTTAGATGATTCTGTAGAAACAACTTTTATGAATTTGATGAGAGGCTCTGGAATTAATGGTTTAATAGGAATAAAATATAGAAATAATAATATAATTAGACCAATTCTAGATGTTTCAAAGAAACAAGTTTTGGAGTATTGTGAAAAAGAAAATTTAAATCCACGTTTTGATAAAACAAACTTTGAAAAAATTTATACTAGAAATAAAATTAGATTAGATTTATTACCAAAGATAAGAGAAGAATATAATCCTAATATAAATGATACTATTTTTAGATTAAAAGAAATTTTAATAGAAGAACAAAATTGTATTAATGAAATAGTGGATGAAAATTTAAACAAAGTAATAAATTATGAAGATAGTAATAGTATAAGTATAAATAGAAGAGAATTTAAAAAAATAAATCTCGCTATTTCAAAAAAAATGATAATTGTAATTTTAGAAAAAATAAAAGGAAGCAATCAACATATAGAAAAAGTACATATAAATACTATTTTAGATTTAATAAACAATAAACCAACAGGTAAAAAATTTATTTTAGGTAAAGAATATAGTGTTGAAAATACTAGTAAAGAAGAAAGTATTTTTTATAAAATATGATTTTTTTGTGTAAATATGTCGATAATTAATATATTACTTGAAATATATTATTTTATATGATAAAATTTTTTAAAAGTGAAGTAGGAGGTAAATATGCAAAAGAAAAGTTTTTTTAGTACATTACTGGGGTATGCATTACTTTTTGTAGTTATAGCGATGATGATAAATGTATTATCTACTAATACTACTAAGCAAATGTCATATTCAGAGTTAATGAATAAAATTAGTAAAAATGAAGTAGAATCTATAGAACTTGCAGCAGAAAAAGATGTTGCAAATGTTAAATTAAAAGATTCAAAACAAGAAATAAAAACTGTTAAAATTCCAGATAGTACTGAATTTAATAATGCAATAAGAGAAAATGTTAAAAATAATGATTTTGAAATAACTGTTGCAGAAGTACCATTTTTAGTTAGCATTTTAACATTTGTTCCAGATATAATTATGATAGGAATAATGTTATTATTTGTAGTTTTATTTATGCAACAAACAACAGGGCAAGGAAATAATAAAGCATTTAGTTTTGGAAAAAGTAGAGCTAAAATGATAGATCCAAATGGTAAAGAAAAAGTTACATTTGAAAATGTAGCTGGCTTACATGAAGAAAAAGAAGAATTAAATGAAATCGTTGAATTCTTAAAAGAACCAAAAAAATATAGAGAATTAGGTGCAAGAATTCCTAAAGGTGTATTATTAGTAGGTGCTCCTGGATGCGGTAAAACTTTACTTGCTAAAGCAGTAGCTGGAGAAGCTGGTGTACCATTTTTCTCAATAAGTGGTTCTGACTTTGTTGAAATGTTTGTAGGTGTTGGTGCATCTAGAGTAAGAGACATGTTTGACGAAGCTAAGAAAAATAGTCCTTGTATAATATTTATAGATGAAATTGATGCTGTAGGTAGAGAAAGAGGAGCAGGCCTTGGTGGAGGACATGATGAAAGAGAACAAACATTAAATCAATTATTAGTTGAAATGGATGGATTTGCAACTAACGAAGGGATAATTGTTATGGCTGCTACAAATAGACCAGATATTCTTGATAAAGCATTATTAAGACCTGGTAGATTTGATAGACAAATAGTTGTAAGTGATCCAGATATTAAAGCAAGAGAAGAAATAATAAAATTACACGCAAAAAATAAACCATTTGTATCTAACATAGATTATAAAGTAATCGCTAAAAATACAACTGGATTCTCAGGTGCAGATCTTGAAAATGTAATAAATGAAGCTGCATTACTTGCAGTTAGAAAAAATAAAAAAGTTATTGATATGATTGATGTTGAAGAAGCTGTAGTAAAAGTTCTTATGGGACCTGAAAAGAAAAGTAAAGTTATTAGTGATAAAGAAAAGAAATTAACTGCTTTCCATGAAGCTGGTCATGCAGTTGTATCTAAATTCTTAAAAAATCATGATAATGTACATCAAATTTCTATCATTCCTAGAGGAATGGCAGGTGGTTATACTATGTATAAACCTGATGAAGATAAAAGTTATACTTCAAAAACAGAAATGGAAGAACATATAGTATCATTACTTGGTGGTAGAGTTGCTGAAAAATTAGTATTAGATGATATTAGTACAGGAGCTTCTAATGATATAGAAAGAGCAAGTAAAATTGCTAGAGCTATGGTTATGAAATATGGTATGAGTGATAAAATTGGACCTATTTCTTTTGGAGCAGAACAAGAAGAAGTATTCTTAGGAAGAGATATAAATCATCAAAGAAACTTTAGTGAAAAAGTTGCTGCTGAATTAGATGAAGAAATAATGAGAATTATTAAAGATGCTTATACAAGAGCTAAAAATATATTAACTGATCATATGGAACAATTACATGCTGTAGCAAATGTTCTTATAGAAAAAGAAAAAATAGAATCTGATGAATTTGAAGCTATTTTTGCAGTTGCTGAAGATAAAGAAGAAAAACCTAAAGCAAAAACAAAAGCAAAAACAAGAGCTAAAAAAGCAGAAGAAAATAAATAAAATATTAAGTTACCTATTGATTTAGGTAACTTTTTATGTTATAATCTATCTGTATATTTATAGAATACACACAATTGGGAGTTTATTACTTTGCCGAAAGGTTACGATAAACGTTGAACATTGTGGAAGAAAGAAAAGGGAGGAATTTAAAATGCCAATAATACCACAAAAAGCGTTATTAGAAGCAGGTGTACACTTTGGACACCACACAAGAAGATGGGACCCAAGAATGGCTCCATACATTTACACAGAAAGAAATGGTATATATATCATTGACTTACAAAAAACATCTAAAAAAGTAACAGAAGCTTATGAATTAATCAGAAACACTGTTGCACAAGGAGGTACTATACTTTTCGTAGGTACTAAAAAACAATCTCAAGAATGTATTAAAGAAGAAGCTGAAAGATGCGGAATGTACTACATTAACAGCAGATGGTTAGGTGGAACTTTAACTAACTTCAAAACTATCAGAAGAAGAATTGCTAGATTAGTTGAACTTGAAACTATGGAACAAGACGGAACTTTTGATGTTTTACCTAAAAAAGAAGTTATCTTATTAAGAAATGAAATGGAAAAACTATCTAAAAACTTAGGTGGAATCAAAAATATGGAAAAATTACCATCATTAATTTTCTTAATAGACTCTAAAAAAGAATATATTGCTACTAGAGAAGCAAGAAAACTTGGAATTCCAACAATCGGTTTAGTTGATACTAACTGTAACCCAGAAGATGTTGATTATGTTATTCCTGGAAACGATGATGCAGTAAGAGCTGTTAAATTAATCGTATCAAGAATGGCTGACGCTGTTTTAGAAGCACAACATGGTGAAATTGAAAAACTAGATGCTGAAGAAGAAGAAGAATCAATGGCAGAATTAGTTGCAAAAATGGGTGAAGATAAAATAGAAAGAAAACCAAGACAAAGAAAAAACAACAAAGAAAATAACTAATTTAAATTAATTAAGGAGTGAAGTTAAATGGTAACTGCAAGTCAAGTTAAAGAATTAAGAGAAAGAACAGGTGCTGGAGTTATGGATTGTAAAAAAGTACTTGTTGAAACTGATGGAAACATCGAAAAAGCTATTGAATTATTAAGAGAAAAAGGAATAGCTAAAGCAGCTAAAAAAGCTGGTAGAGTAGCAGCTGAAGGATTAGTTGAAGCTTATATCCACAATGGTAAAATCGGTGCATTAGTTGAAGTTAACTCTGAAACTGATTTCGTATCTCAAAATGAAGAATTTAAAGCATTCGTTAGAGATATAGCTATGCATATAGCAGCTGTAAATCCTCAATATGTATCTAGAGAAGAAGTTCCAGCAGCTATTGTTGAAGAAGAAAAGAAAGTTCTTAAAGAACAAGCGTTAAACGAAGGAAAACCAGAAGCAATTGTTGAAAAAATGATTGAAGGAAGAATTAATAAATTCTTTGCTGAAATTTGTTTATTAGAACAACCTTTTATTAAAGATCCAGACAAAACAGTTGGTGAATTATTAAAAGAAAAAATTGCTGTTATAGGTGAAAATATCGTTATAAGAAGATTTGCAAGATTCGAAAGAGGAGAAGGAATCGAGAAAAAAGAAGAAAACTTTGCTGAAGAAGTTGCAAAACAAATTAAATAGTATTAAAGGCTAAACAGTATTGTTTAGCCTTTTTTATGGTATAATAAGAAAAAAGGAGGAATAATATGGATTTAAAATATAAAAGAGTACTAATAAAAATAAGTGGAGAAGCTTTAGGTGATGAATCTGGAAGAGGCTTAGATTCTTCAAAATTAGAAATAGTATGTAACCAAATTAAAGATATATATGATGCAGGAGCAGAAATTGGTATAGTTATAGGTGCAGGTAACTTTTGGAGAGGTAGATATGGGCAAGATTATATGGAAAGATCTACATCAGATTATATGGGAATGCTAGCTACAACTTTAAATACTTTAGCATTACAAGATATGTTAGAAAGTCGTGGTATGCAAACTAGAGCACAAACAGCACTTGAAATAAAACAAGTAGCTGAACCATACGTTAGAAGAAAAGCAATGTCACACTTAGAAAAAGGAAGAATAGTTATTTTTGGATGTGGAACAGGTAATCCATATTTTACAACTGATTCAGCTGCTTCCTTAAGAGCTGTAGAAATAGGAGCAGAAGCTATATTGCTTGCTAAAAATGTTGATGGTGTTTATGATAAAGATCCTAATTTAGATAAAACAGCAAAAAAAATAGATGAAATTAGCTATATGGATGTTATAAATAAAGGACTAAAAGTAATGGATGCAACAGCAATAACTTTATGTATGGAAAATAAATTACCAATAATAGTATTTGGTTTAAATGAGCCACATTCAATAAAAAAAGCTATATTAGGAGAGAAAATAGGAACAATAATAAGATAAGGAGCAAAGCTCCTTTTTTTCTTATTAAAATATTGATTTTTTTAAAATATGTAGTATAATTTATGTGTAATAATATATATAAATTTAACATAGGTTATAGGAGGAAAATAAATGGAATATAATATATATGAAGAAAGAATGCAAAAAGCAATAAATCACATGGAAGATGAATTTGCAAAAGTTAGAGCTGGTAGAGCTAACCCAGCAATATTAAATGGAATAAAAGTAGATTATTATGGAATGCCAACAGACTTAAATCAAGTAGGTTCAATTTCTGTACCAGAAGCAAGACAACTTGTTATAACTCCATGGGATAAATCAGTTTTATCAATGGTAGAAAGAGCTATAAATATGGCTGGAATTGGAATCAATCCTACTAATGATGGTTCTTGTATTAGATTAATCTTTCCAGAATTAACAGAAGAAAGAAGAAAAGAACTTGTAAAAGAAATTAAAAAAATGTCTGAAGAAACAAAAGTAGCAGTAAGAAATGTAAGAAGAGATGCTATGGATGAAGCTAAAAAAATGCAAAAAAATAGCGAAATGACTGAAGATGAATTAAAAGTAGCAGAAGAAAAAATTCAAAAAATAACAGATTCATTTATAGGAAATGTAGAAAAATTAGCACAAGCTAAAGAAAAAGATATTATGGAAATATAATATTTGAAAGAGGGGATGAATTTGAAAGAAAGAATTATTTCAGGTGTAGTTTTTGCAATTATTGGTATACTAATATTAGTAATAAATAATCCTATTGTAGATACAATTGTACTTACACTTTTAGCATTAATAGGTATGTATGAATATAATCATGCATTTAAAAATATTGGAATTAAACCAATATCATGGGTAGGATATATAGGATGTCTATCAATGATTTTTATAGGAAATGATATAATTAGCTCTGCTAATAAAGTTATTATAATTAAGTTTTTATTACCACTTGTTATTATAGGAGTATTTTGTTATATTATAATGACAAATTTAAAAAGAACAATTATAGATGTAGCAGTTACATTCTTTTCGTTGCTATATGTACCTTTTTTACTTGGGTTCATTAAATTAGTATTATCTATGGATAATGGTAGAATATTATTCACATATGTATTAATAGCAGCATTTGTTTCGGATATGGCAGCTTATTTTATAGGAAGAAAGTTCGGAAAAACAAAACTATGTAAAGATATAAGTCCTAAAAAATCTGTAGAAGGAGCTATAGCAGGTGTAGTTGCAGTAGTAATTACTTTTGGTGTAGTTACAATTATATTTAATAAAACTTTAAATATGAATATGCCAGTATTATTAATGTTAGTAGCAGGTACAATATCTAGTATTGCAGGTCAATTTGGAGATTTATCAGCATCAGCAATAAAACGTTATTGTAAAGTTAAAGATTTTGGTAAAATCATGCCAGGACATGGCGGAATATTAGATAGATTTGATAGTATAATGTTTGTTGCTCCAATTATATATTTATTTTTAAATATATACATTTAAGTGAGGTGAATCATGGAAACAATAATTAGTTTTGGTTTTACAATTGTGAAACTAATAATTGCACTTAGTGTAATTACAGTAGTACATGAATTTGGACATTTTTTAATGGCAAAACTATTAAAAATAAAAGTAAATGAATTCGCAATTGGATTTGGACCAAAAATATTTCAAATTAAAGGAAAAGAAACTATATATTCGTTAAGAGCTATCTTATTAGGTGGATATAATGCAATAGAAGGAGAAGCAGAAGAATCAGATGATCCAGCTGGGTTTAATAATCAACCAGCATGGAAAAGATTAATAATATTAGTAATGGGATCAGTATTTAATATTATTTTAGCTTTTACTTTATTTGTAATTGTAAGTGCAAATTTTGATATAGCATCTACTAAAATAAGAGAATTTACAAATTATGAATTTACACAAGGTTCTCCAGTACAAAGAGCTGGATTACAAATAGGAGATGAAATTATATCTATTAACGGAAAAAATATTTCTGTTTTTGGAGATATAAAAGAAGATTTAATAAAAGATAATAAAGCAGTTATTAAGTATAAAAGAAATGGTCAAGTTTATGAAACAATAGCTACTAATTTAATAAATGAAATTGGTAATATAGGAATAATATTAGAACAAGATCAACAAACTAAACAAAATAAAATTAGATTTATAGAACCTGGAAAACCAGCACTTGAAGCAGGACTTAAAGCTGGTGACTCTATTACAAAAGTAAATGGTGTAGAAGTATTTACTATGAATGAAGTAATAACAGAAATATATAAATTGCCAAACCAAGATGTAACCATTGAATATAAAAGAGATGGAGAAGTTAAAGTTGGTAAACAAATAAAACCAGTTGCTGTTAAAAGATTTAACATAGGATTTGAACCAGAATTTGTAGAAGCTAAAGGCTTTGAAAAAATTAAATATGGAGTAGTATATGCTAAAGAAACATTTAGTACAGTATTAGATTCATATAAACAATTATTAACTGGAAAAGCTAAAGTAACACAATTATCTGGAATAGTTGGTGTAGGAGAAGTAGTTTCAAAAACTGAAACATTTATCGAATTCTTAAATTTAATAGCAGTTGTATCATTATCTATTGGCTTAATGAATTTATTACCAATACCACCTATGGATGGAGGTAAAATATTTATTACTTTAATAGAAGTTATTACTAAGAAGAAAATGTCAATTAAAACAGAAGCTATAATAAGTTATATATTTTTAGGATTGTTAATTTTGTTAACAATTGTAGTTACTTGGAATGATATAATTAGAATATTTTAACTAAATGATTTTTATCTATTTAGATAGATAAAAATCGTTTATTTTTTTTTACTTTTGTGGTATAATGTATCAAGATGTAGGAGTGATTTAAATATGGCAAGGCTGATTAAGGATGTATTCCAAGATTGCTTAGAAGGGTGTACAGAATTAAGTGATGTAGTAATAGATGAATTAAAATTTTCAAAAGAAAAACAAATTGTTATTTTAGATACTAAAACAAATATTAGTGTAGGACCAGTAGCACTGCATAATTTTGTTCAAAAGGTAAGGGTTAAATTTAAACTAAATAAATTTATATTTAATTATAAATATATAGGTGAAAGAATAAATTTAACGCCTAAGAATGTAAAAGAAGCAATATTAAAATATGCAAAAGATAATGTGTATGCAGCACCTATTTTAAAAGATGCATATATTAAAATAGAAGGAAATAAAATAAAAATAAATTTAGAAGATACATGTTCAAGTATATTAAATATAAAGAAAGCAAATGTAGAAATTGAAAATTTATTGAATATTAGTTACAACAGTAATATGAAAGTTCTATTTGTAGATCCAGAAGGTGTAAAAATACCATTAAATAATAATATAATAAAAATTGTTAAAGATGAAGAAGGTCATATTGTAACACCTGAATTAAAAAAAGAGACTCCTAAGAAAAAAGAGAAAAAAGAAAAAGTAGAAGAAATACGCCAAATTTCAATTGAAGAAAATCAAGAAATGAAAAATTCAATGATATATGGTAAGTATTTTGAAGGTAATGAAGTAAGTATAAAATCAATAATAAATCCAATTGGAGAAGTTATTATTAAAGGTGTAATTTGTGAATACGAAGATAAAGTTTTAAAAACGAAAAAAGATAGAGAGATAGGTTTAATTACTTTTGATATTACAGATTATACTAGTACAATAAAATGTAAAATGTTTGCTAAGCCAGAGGAATTATCTAATTTAAAAGGTAGTTTAAAACCTGGAAACTCAGTAAAATTGTTCGGTAAAATAGAAGAAGATGCATATTGTAATAATGAACTTGTTATGATGGCAAGATCTATAAAAAAAATAGACTTCCAAAAAGAAGAGAGAATGGATGATTCCCCAGAAAAAAGAGTAGAATTACATATGCATACTCAAATGAGTGCATTAGATGCTGTATCTAGTGTACAAGATATAGTAAAACAAGCAATAAAATGGGGACATAAAGCTGTTGCTATAACAGACCATGGAGTTGTACAAGCTTTCCCAGATGCACATAGTGCAGCAGTTGTATGGGGAAAAGGACCAGAAAAAGAATATAAAATTAAAGTTATATATGGAATGGAAGGTTATATAGTAGATGATATTAATGATATGTATATAGAAGATCCAGTATATTGCATATTAGATATAGAAACTACAGGTACAAAAAAAGAATTACATAGAGTAACAGAAATTGGTGCAGTAAAAGTAAAAAATGGAGAAATAATAGATGAGTTTAGTACTTTTGTAAATCCAGAAGTTTTAATACCAGAAAATATTCAAGAATTAACAGGTATAACTAATGATATGGTAAAAGATGCTCCAACGTTTGCTGAAATATTCCCAGAATTCTTAAAATTCATAGAAGGAACTATATTAGTAGCACATAATGCTCCATTTGATATACCGTTTTTAAAATACCAAGCAAATAAAATAAATGATGAATTAGACTTTAACAATTTATGTATAGATACTCTAGAAGTAGCTAGATCTGTTTATGCAGAATTTCCAATATATCTAGATAAGAAACCTTTCCAATTAACTAAAATAGCAGAAAGATTAGGAATACAAGTAGATGTAGCTCATAGAGCTTTAGATGATGTAATAACAACATATAAAGTATTCTTAAAAATGTGTGAAGAAATAGAAAAAGGTGGATATCATATTTATAATTTTGCTAAAGATGCAAGTCAAGTAATGTTCTTATCTTCAATAACTAAAAAAGAGCAAAGAAAATTAAATAAACCATATCATATTATAATGTTAGCAAAAAATTATGTTGGTTTAAAAAATTTATATAAATTAATATCATTTTCTAATTTAACACATTTCCATGGAAGACCTAGAATTCCTAAATCAATGTTAAAATTGCATAAAGAAGGATTAATTCTTGGTTCGGCATGTGAACAAGGTGAATTATATAAAGCTATTTTAGAACAAAAACCAAAAGAAAAATTACAAAGTATATGTGATTTTTATGATTATTATGAAATACAACCTTTAGGAAATAACCAATTTATGCTTCGTAAAGATCCAAATAAAGAAGATCATTTTCCATCTATACAAACGCAAGAAGATTTAATGGCTATAAATAAAAAAATAGTAGAATTAGGTGAAAAAAATAATAAACTAGTTGTAGCAACATGTGATGTACATTTTTTAAATCCAGAAGATGAAATATATAGAAGAATTATTCAAAGTGTACAAGGCTATACAGATGCAGAAAATCAAGCACCATTATACTTTAGAACAACACAAGAAATGTTAGATGAATTTAAGTATTTAGGACCAGAAAAGGCTAAAGAAGTTGTAATAGAAAATACTAATAAAATAGCGGATATGATAGAACAAATACAACCAGTTCCAGATGGAACATTTCCACCATCTATTGAAAACTCAGAAAGAGATATAGAAGAAATGTCATATAAAACTGCAAAATCAATTTATGGAGAAAAATTACCTGAAATTGTAGATGCTAGATTAAAAAAAGAATTAAAATCTATTATAGGTAATGGATATGCTGTTATGTATATGATAGCACATAAGTTAGTTAAGAAATCCAACGAAGATGGATACTTAGTTGGTTCAAGAGGATCAGTTGGTTCTTCACTTGTTGCAACTATGACAGGGATAACAGAAGTAAATCCGTTACCACCACATTATATTTGTACTAAATGCAAATATAGTTATTTTCCAGAAACTAATGTAACTACTGGGGTAGACATGGAAGATATGGATTGTCCTCATTGCAAAATAAAAATGAAAAAAGATGGAATGGATATACCTTTTGAAACATTCTTAGGATTTAAAGGAGATAAAGTTCCAGATATAGATCTTAACTTCTCTGGAGATAATCAAGGTAGAATACATAGATATACTGGTGAATTATTTGGTGAAGGAAAAACATTTAAAGCTGGAACAATAGGTACATTAGCAGAAAAAACAGCGTATGGATATGTTAAAAAATATTATGAAGAAAAAGAAGAATATGTATCGTCTTGTGAAATTAATAGACTTTCTAAAGGATGCGTTGGAGTAAAAAGAACAACAGGACAACATCCAGGTGGTGTTATAGTAGTTCCACATGATAAGGAAATATATGAATTCTGTCCAGTTCAACATCCAGCAGATGATCCAAATTCTGATATTATAACTACACATTTTGATTTCCATAAGATACATGATAACTTATTAAAATTAGATATACTAGGTCATGATGATCCTACAGTTATTAGAATGTTACAAGATATAACAGGGTTAGATCCTAAAACTATTCCATTAGACGAACCAAAAGTAATGTCTTTATTTAGATCTCCAGAAGCGCTTGGAGTTACTAAAGAACAAATTTTTTCAGAAACAGGGACATATGCAGTACCTGAATTTGGAACAGCTTTTGTTAGACAAATGCTTTTAGATACAAAACCAACTACATTTGGAGAACTTGTTAGAATATCTGGACTTTCACATGGTACAGATGTATGGTTAGGCAATGCACAATCGCTTATACAAGATGGTATAACAACACTTTCTGAATCTATTTGTTGTAGAGATGATATTATGATATACCTTATAAAAAAAGGTATGGAACCATTACTTTCATTTAAAACAATGGAAAGCGTAAGAAAAGGTAAAGGGTTAACAGAAGAAATGGAAACTGCTATGAAAGAAGCAAATGTACCAGAATGGTATATAAATTCATGTAAGAAAATAAAGTACATGTTCCCTAAAGCCCATGCGGCAGCATATGTTATGATGGCATATCGTATAGCATATTATAAAGTTTATTATCCAGTTGCATTCTACTCTGTTTATCTTACAGCAAGAGCAGCAGTTTTTGATAGTGAAATCTGCTTTGGAGGAAAAGATTCTGTAAAAGCAGCAATGAATAGAATAAAATTAGATCCAGAAGCAACGCCAAGAGATAAAGACTTATATACAGTTTTAGAAGTTGTAAATGAATGTTTAGAAAGAGGAGTAGAATTTTTACCAGTAGATATTTATAAATCAGACGCAAGTAAATTTATAATAGAAGATGGTAAAATTAGACCACCATTAGAGTCTTTAAATGATTTTGGTGGAGTAGTAGCTGCTCAACTTGTAGAAGCTAGAAAAGATGGACCTTTTGATTCGCAAGAAGATTTACAAAGTAGGGCAAAACTTGGTAAAGTAGCTATGGAAGTTTTAGAAAAGAATGGCTGTTTAAAAGGAATGCCTAAATCCCCACAAATGAATTTCTTTGAACTTTAATAAAAAAATATAAAAAAAGCCTTGAAATAAATTACATTATATAGTATAAGTATATTGTAACGGAGGTAGATATATATGAAATTAGATTTAACAGGAATTCACATTGATGTAACAGAAGGAATAAAAGATTACGCAGAAAGAAAAATCGAAAGATTATCTAAATTTTTTGGAGAAGATACATTAGTACATGTAACTTACTCAGCTAAAAAAGAAAAACAACACGTTGACATTAGAGTGGAATATAAAGGACGTACATTTATGAGTGAAGTAGACGCAGAAAGCGTATATGCTTGTATAGATGAATGTATAGATTTATTAGAAGCACAAGCTAGAAAAGCTAAAGAAAAAGATTTAGCTAAAAGAATGGATAAAGATCCAGTAGCTGAAGCTTTAAGAAAAGATTTAGAAACTGAAAAAGAATAATAAATCAAAAAAGAAAGTAGTTTATCTACTTTCTTTTTTTTTTACTATTTGTTGTTGCTCATTTGGTTTTCAGCTTGCATGATTAATTTTTTTACCATAGCACCACCTACAGAACCAGCTTGTTTAGATGTTAAATCTCCATTGTATCCTTGTTTAAGATTAACACCAAGTTCATTAGCTACTTCATATTTAAATTTTTCTAAAGCAGCTTTAGCTTCTGGAACAGCTTTATTATTTGACATATCTTTCACCTCCGTTGTAAAACCATCGTTTTACATACATAATTTGTGCATAAATTTAAATATAATACTGTAAAAAAATGTATTTATTTTTTTATTTTTAAAGTTGATTTTTTATGTAAAATATAGTATAATATATTCTATGATAAAGGAGAATAAAATGAATAAAAAGTGTATAATGATAGTATTTGTAGTTTGTATAGTTAATATACTATCTAGTTTTAATAGTATTTTTGCTTCATCTATTCCAACAGTTGGAATTTCTAGACCAAATCCTAAAACAGTATATAACGGTGGAACAGTTGTATATTACGTAACATTTGAGAATACGGATGAAGTTGATTTAAAAGAAAGTGATGTAGGTAAAGCAGGAAAAGATGTAACTTTAAATAAAAAAGTAGAAAAAATTTCAGCGAATGGAACAAAACATATGTATAAAGTTACATTATCTAATATACAAGGACCAATAGATAAATTGGTAAGTATAGCAATAAGAAAAGGTGTAGCTAAAAATGCAGCAGGTGTAAATGAACAAAGTTATAAATCATATGCATTTAAAATTGTAGAAAAACCACAGCCACCAAAACCAGTAGAACCAGTAGAACCAGTGAAACCAGAACCACCAAAACCAGTAGTTCCAGAAGTTAAACCAGAGGAAAAGGTAGAGGTGGTAAAAAAAACTGAAGTCAAACCTCAACCCAAAACAGTTAATATTATTCCAGAAAAGAAAGAACCAATAAAAGATACAACAATTACTCAAACAGTAACAGAAATGTTTAATAGTAAAGTTAGAGTGAATAAACCTTTTATTGATAAAGTTTCAGAAGGAGATATAATAAAATATACAGTAGAATATTCAAATGAAGTATCTAAAATAAATTTAACAGCAGATAAAATTGAAACTGTTGGATTTACTTCAGATATTATAATTAGAGAATATGGAAGAAAAAGAGTTATATATTTAACTAATATAAAAGGAAGTATTGGTGGAAATAAAAACTTTATTATAAAAGAAGATGTAGAAAACAATATTCCAGAAGTTAAAAGTACACCTAGTTTTGAAATTGTACCAAAATTACCTGTAGATAATAGTGATGTTATTGAAATACCTTTTACAGGAAATAAATAGAAAGGGAAAGTTATGAAAGTAGAAAAGAAAACATTTTTTAGATTTTTATTGATAGTAGCTATAACTTGTGCTTTAATCTTATTAACTATGTATATAGTTAATAAGACTAGAAAAACTGGTATAAAAAGTCCAGATATTTATATAGAAAATAAAGTAGAAGATACTAGTAGAAAAAATAAAACATCTTTTAAAGATGATGTAGTAAAAATGAATAGCAAATATGATGAAGTAAAGGCTTGGATAAGAATTCCTGGTACTAAAATAGATTATCCTGTATTCCAATCTACTGATAATAAAAAATATATAGATGCAGATAGAGATAATAATAAATATAAATGGGGAGAAATATTTTTAGATTATAGATCAGATATAACTAATTTACAAGAAAAAGAAATTAGAAATACTATTATATATGGTCATAATACAACTAGAGAAAGTTATTTTACTGAATTGTTAAAGTATAAAGATAGAAGCTTTTTTGAAAAAAATAATATAATATATGTATCTACAAATGACAAAGATTATAAATTTAAAGTAATCTCTGCATATGAAACAGATACTAAATTTTATTACATAGATACAAACTTTAGAGATAGAAATGAATATGCACAATTTTTATATAAAATAGAAACAAAAAGTATACACCCATCAAATGTTGAAATAGTAGGTGATGAAGGAATCCTTACATTATCTACATGTATAGATGGAAAAGAAAATAGTAGATTTGTAGTACATGCAGTATTAACAAAATAGAAAAAAGAAACACTAAATTTATAATTTTAGTGTTTCTTTTTTGTTATTATTGTAATATTTTTGTAAAAATTAAAGGATATATATGTAAAAATTTCACAAAAATATTGATTTTTTATGTAAAATATGCTATAATTAAGATATATTAAACAATTGTATTCAAAATTAATATTATGAATAGATCTAATAAAGAATAAAAAATAAACTGACTTTTAGAAGAATTAGTGTAGAATTTAGTACACAATTATACAATTGTTTTTCATTTATTCCATGTAAATAATAATTTATTGCATGTTTATATAGATATATTACCCGATTTTAATAAAAGAGGAGGAATAACTATGAAAAGTTATTTAAAAAGAATGAAAAAATGTATTAGTGAAAAGTTTAGAAATTTAAAAAATAAAGGTGGTGTTCCATCAGTAATATTTTGGATATTAATAATGGCATTACCAATTTATAGCATTTATTTTATAGCAGAAATGGTAGAACCTTTAAAAGACTTTGGAGCAAGCTTTGTTTTATGGTTTCCTAAACAATCTATATTAATGAAATCTTTTGTTATAGCATTAGGCTTAGTAGGCAGTTATAAGATTATGAGATTCTTTGTTAAGAAATTTTCTAAAATTTATAATAGCAAAAATAAGTATATGACTAAAGTTAGAGAATTCTTATCAGAAAGATCTGAATTTACAAAGAAAACTATCTTATTAATCAGTGCTATATTAGTTATTTCAATATCAGTAGGTGCCGTTTTAGGATTAAATTCAGCAAATAAAGTACCACCAGTAGCAGCTACAATAGAAGGACCAAGAGTACCAGATGCTTCATACTTTAATGCTAATAACGAGCAACAAGAAGAAAATAAAGAAGAAAAGCAAGAAGAACAATCTGGAGAAAAAGACCAAGAATCTGAAAAAGCTACAGTACAAAATGACAACACAAGTTCAGAAAATTCAGAAGCAGTTTATTATCAAGCAAATAATAATTCAACAAGTGATTCAAACAATCAACAACCAGAGAATACTATTACAGCACCAGAGAGTAACAGTTCTAATGCAAATAGTGGTTCAGAAATCGATCATTCTCAAGCAGATAACAGTTTAATAAAAGACGATAAAGTAGAGAATGTAGAAGAAGAGAATTCAAATGCAGATGTAGAAATTACAGAACCTGAATTTGTACCTGAAGAAATAGCTCCAGAAACTGATAATAACGGACAATCAGCTTTACCAAATGATGAAGTATTACCAAGCCCAGAGCAATCAGATTTTGAACAACCAGTAGTAACTTTATCAGGCGAAAGCAGAGTTAAGGTAGGACAATCATTTACACTTTCAGCTACAACTTCAGATAACGTAGGAGTAACATCTTTCAATTTAGATTCATCTTCAATAATTGGTTTAAATGGCAACGTGGAATTACAAAATGTATCAGTTAACGCTAATAATGCAAGTATTACTTTAAAAGCAGTTTCAGAAGGAACTTGTAAGATTTCTATTGCACCTAAGACAGCTATAGACGCAGCAGGAAATTCAAGTGCAAAATCTAATTTAGTAAACATTATTATCGAATCAGCTGAAGAAGAACCTGAGATTAGTAATCCAGAAGATAATCAACAAGAACAGCCAGCAGTACCAGAGATTAGTAATCCAGAAGACAATCAACAAGAACAGCCAGCAGTACCAGAGATTAGTAATCCAGAACAGCCAGCAGTACCAGAGATTAGTAATCCAGATAACAGTCAAGTAGAACAACCAGAACAACCAGTAGAACAAGATACAACTCCAGCTCAACCTGAAGCAGGTAATGGTGATGTATCAAGTGACAACGTAGAATTTGAATAACATTAATTTTTGAAAAAATTCTTAATATTACTAAATAAATTATGACAAAAATATATTATTAAGATTAAATTAAAAAATAACTGATTATTTTAAATCTCAAATTAGAGTATCTATGGTTAAAGAATTTTGTGGGTAGATATAATACAATATGTGATATAAACAAAAGGGTAGCTACCGATCGCTTATTGTATGGCCACCTAAGTAGGAGCCATAATTTGAGAAAAAGACCAAATTAATTTTTGGTCTTTTTTCTTTGCAAAAAACGACATTTTATTAACTTTTCTAGTGTTATAATGTTTATGAGGTGATAAAAAATGGATTTTTCATATAATAAAGGAGATAGTAGTTTATCTATTAGTTTTGCTGGAGAAATGGATAGTGCTGAGTGTAAAAAAATAAAAAATGTTATAGATGGTTATATAATAAAATACCAGCCTAAAAAAGTATATTTAGATTTGAAAAATGTTAATTTTATGGATAGTTCAGGTATTGGTTTAATAATGGGAAGATATAAAATTAGTAAAATGTTAAATTCTAAAATGTATATATTAAATCCAAATGAAAAAGTAAAAAAAATAATAAATATAAGTAGTATAGACAAAATAGTAGAAGTAGTGGAGGAATAGTATGAATAAGATTAAAATTATAATAGATTCAAATGTAGAAAATGTAGCGATAGTTAGAGTTGCAATAGCAACATTTATAGCAAAATATGATGTTAATATATCTGAACTTGTGGATATAAAAACTGCAGTTTCAGAAGCAGTTACAAATAGTATAGTTCATGGATATAAGGAAAATAAAGGTGAAGTGGAAGTAGAAGCAATTTATAAAAATAAAATTTTAATAATTATAATAAAAGATAAGGGATGTGGAATAGAGGATATTAATTTAGCACTTACTCCGTCATATACAACTAAACCAGAACTTGAACATGCAGGAATGGGATTTACAATAATGTCTGCTTTTATGGATGATGTTAAAGTTAATTCTATAAAAGGTGAAGGTACAACAGTTACAATGACAAAGAAGATATAAGAGGTGTGTTATGAAAGAAATAATAGATAATAAAAAATATAAAAATAATACATATACATATTATTTAGTTAGAAATAAAATTAATGGTATAGATGTATTTGGAATGCAAATCACTAAAAAAAATAGACATAGATTAAAAGAAAAGTCTTGTATTAAAAATATATTTGTAAATAAAGAAAAAACTGTTAATATATTAAAGATTCTTTCTAGAAATTTAGTTACTCCTATTGCATTAAAAGAAATTGTAGAAGATATCTTAATTTAACATAAAATATTGTAAAAATACTGAATCTATGATAAAATAGATTTAGTATTTTTTTATATATAAAGAAGGAGTATTATGGTTTATACTGTTGAAAAAGAAAATGAAAATAATAGAATAGATTTGTTTATATCTATAGTAAATAAGGATATAACAAGAAGTTATGCAAGTACTTTAATAAAAGAAGAAAAAATATTGGTTAATTCTAAAATTGTTAAACCTTCATATAAAGTAAAAGAAGGAGATAAAGTTGAAATAGAATATATAAAACCTAAGGAAATAGATGCAGTTGCACAAGATATTAAATTAGATATTGTGTACGAAGATGACGATATAATAATAATAAACAAACCTAAAGGAATGGTTGTACATCCGGGTAATGGTAACTATGAAGGAACAATAGTTAATGCTTTATTATATACACATAAAGATAATCTTTCTACAATAAATGGAGTTATTAGACCAGGTATTGTTCATAGAATAGATAAAGATACAACTGGTCTTATTGTTGTAGCTAAAAATGATAAAGCACATAAATGTTTGTCAGAGCAATTTAAGGAGCATTCTAATACAAGAAAATATATAGCACTTGTAAAAGGTATAATTAAGAAAGATGATTTAGATATTAATTTACCAATAGGTAGAAATCCTAAGGATAGAGTAAAAATGGCAGTTACATTAAAAAATTCTAAAAATGCTATTACACATATACATGTTTTAGAAAGATATTATGTAGATAATTTAACACTTGTAGAAGCGGTCCTAGAAACAGGAAGAACTCATCAAATTAGAGTACATATGTCACATATTAAACATCCTTTAGTTGGGGATGAAGTTTATGGTAAAAAAGATAAAAGATTTAAAACAGATGGACAAATGTTACATGCTAAGACATTAGGATTTATACATCCAACTACAGGTAAATATATAGAGTTTGATAGTAATTTACCAGAATATTTTGAAAATATTCTAAAAAAATTAAAATAAAGTCCTGTTAAAAACAGGACAAATCTATGTGAAATAGAGCTCTATGTTATAATATATTATATGATTAAAAAAATAAAAGGTGATAAAATGGAAGAAATGAGACTTCAAAAATATATAGCACAATGCGGTATCTGTTCTAGAAGAGCTGCAGAAGAATATATAATAAATGGAAGAGTTAAAGTAAATGGAAGAGTAGTAAAAGAGCTTGGAACAAAAGTTACAGGAAAAGAATTGGTAACAGTGGATAATAAAAAAATATATTTAGAAGAAAATAAAGTATATTTAATGTTAAATAAACCATATGGATATGTTACTACTATGAATGATGAATTAAAAAGAAAATGTGTAAAAGATTTAATTCATGTAAGAGAAAGAGTATTTCCACTTGGAAGATTAGATAGAGATACTACAGGATTATTAATTTTAACAAATGATGGAGATTTTGCTAATAAAGTTATGCATCCTAGTAAAGAAATATATAAAACATATATAGCTACTTTAGATAGAGAAATAGATGATGAGGATATTGAAAAATTAAGAAATGGAGTAGATATAGGCGATTTTATTACATCTAAAGCGAAGGTTAATATTATTGATGAAAGTTTTAGAAAAATCGAGATTAGAATTTGTGAAGGAAAGAATAGGCAAGTAAGAAGAATGTTTGAAGCTGTTGGTTATACAGTTAAAAAATTACATAGATCTAAAATAGGAAATTTAGAACTTGTAAATGTTCCAAATGGAAAATATAAAAAATTAAATGAAAGAGATATTAAAAAAATATTTAACTAACTTTTAAATTTTATGATTTAATGGTATACTTGATGTATTAGGAGGATAAAGTGAAACAACAAATTGATATATTAAAAGAAAAAATAGATAAGCATGATATAATAAGTTTTGATATTTTTGATACATTAGTATTTAGAAATGTAATGAAACCAAAAGATATTTTTAGAATAATGGAACAAAAAATATTGGAAAAATATAAAATTAAAGGTTTTGCTAAGCTTAGAATAGATGCAGAAAATAAAGCAAGATTATTAAGTAAAAATGAAGATATTACATTAGATGAAATATATGATAATTTAAAGAAAAAATTAAATGCAGATACAGAAAAAATTAGAAAATTAGAATTAGAAATAGAAGAAAAATTTATTGTTCCTAATTCTTTCATGAAAAAAGCATATGAATATGCATTAGAGAAAGGTAAAACTATATATATAATTTCAGATATGTATTTACCTACAAAATTTTTAGAAAAAATATTAAAAAAATGCGAATATACTGGATATAAAAAGTTATATGTATCTGGAGATGTAAATAAAACTAAAGGGTCTGGAAGTATATATACTTTAGTAAGAGAAGAAAATAAAATAAGTAAATCTAAAAAATGGTTACATATAGGAGATAATGCTATATCAGATATTCAAAGTGCAAAAAACAAAGGATTAAATGCATATTTCTATGAACCACCATATACTAAGGTAGAAGTGCAAGGTAAGATGTCTATACAAGAATCTGTTATGAATGCAATTCAATATAATAAAACTAGAAATGGAATTGAAATAGGTACATTTGAAAAAATTGGTTCAGAATGTGTATCATCTATATTCTATGGATTTTGTGATTGGCTTTCTAAACTTACAGCTACACAAGATAATTTAGTATTTTTGTCTAGAGATGGATATTTTCCATTAAAAGTATTTAATTTAATGAAGGAAAAAAGAAATTTAGATATTTATACTAAATATTTATTAACATCTAGAAAAGCATATCAAATACCAGCATATGCATTAATGGATAAGAAAGATGTTATAGAACAATTAACATTATGGAATAGTCAGCTTAACCATAAGATAACTATTAAAGATGTATATAAACAAGTTGGTATAGATGCTAAAGAGTTTATAAAAGAAATACAAAGTTTTGATTTTGAAGATGAAAACGTTGTATTAGATTATGCAAATAGAGAAAGAGTAAAAAAATTAGTTGCACTTACTTATGGAAAAATTAAATCAAACTTAGAACAAAGATTAGAACTTGTAAAAGAATATTTAAAAAATGAAGGTGTAGACAAATTTGAACAGTTAAACATAGTAGATATAGGTTGGAGAGGTAGTATTCACAATGCTATGCAAAAAATATTACCAAATGATATAAATGGTTTTTATTTTGGAACTAATGAATTTGTATATGATGCAATTAAATTAAATACTTTTGGATATTATTTTGATAATGGATTTCCAATTGAAAATAAACAATATACAATAGATAACATTATGATGTTTGAACTTATATTTAATTCACCAGAGCAAAGTTTATTAAGATTTAAAAAGGATGAAAAAGGAAATGTAGTCCCAGTATTTTCAGATAAGAAAAATACATATGGTGATAAATTAGATATAATGCAAAATGCGGCACTTGAAACAATAAAAGAATTCTTAGAATATGATGAATATATTAAAGGAATTTCATGTAAATCTTGTATGAAAAATTATATTGATTTTATTAACCAAAAGGAATATGAACATAGAGTTGCATTTAGTGAATTTACAAATGAAATTGGAATGGATGATGCTGAGTATGGTTATGTACTTGAGGTGTCTAAAAACGAATTTTTAGAAAATCCAAAAAAAGTTATGGAAAAATCTAAATATAGTCTTTGGAAAGATACATTTATAATAAAAGGAATTAAGACTAAAAAAGAATTTGATAAATTCTTAAAAGATAATAATATAAAAGAGAAAAAACATGAAAACAATTTAATGCATACTGTAAATTATGTGTATATGGTTACTAAAGTTCCTAGTTATATTTGTAGAAAAGCTAAAGGAATTGTAAAAAAAATAGCAATTAAAAATGCAGAGAATTTTAATAAAAGTGGGGATAACTAATGATAGAGTATTTTAAAGAGATTTTTAAAAATAGAAAAATTTTATTTTCTATGGTAAAAAATGATTTTACAAATAGATTTGCAAATACAAGTCTTGGAGCTATATGGGGATTTGTATCCCCTGTAGTAGTTATATTTTTATATGTTTTTGTATTTGAATATATTTTAAAATTAAATACTGCAGGACAATATCCTTATTTAGTATGGTTTTTACCAGGAATGGCTATATGGACTTTCTTAAACGAAGCTATTTTAACTACTACTAATTCAATTAGAGAGTATAGTTTCTTAGTAAAGAAAATAGTATTTCCAATTGATATAATTCCGTTAATTAAGGTGTTTTCTAATTTTATTATTGGAATGGTACTATTAGCTATAGTAACAGGAATTTGTATATGTCATGGATATTTTCCAAACATATTATTAATGGCTTATTATATTTTCGCTGCAGTATTTTTTGTTATTTCAATTACAAGATTACTTTCAGCAATGGCTACAATGCTTGGAGATTTTGCACAAATTGTACCTGTAATAATGCAACTTATGTTTTGGGCAACTCCAACTATTTGGAATATTGCAGAGGTAGATAAAGGAATACAAAGTATTGTAAAATGTAATCCTCTTGCATATCTTGTATGTGGTATGAGAGATGTATTTGTAGATGGAAGTATATTAACAGAAAGTAACTTTAAATATACAATAATTTTCTGGGTTGTTACATTAGGAATTTTTGTATATGGAAATTTAATCTTTAATAGAAATAAAGATGAATTTTCAGATATGTTGTAGGAGGATAAAATGTCAGTAATAAGTATAAAAAAATTAAATAAAAAATTTAAAATATACGAAACAAAAATGGATAGACTTTTAGAAATAATGTTTTTTATAAAAAGTAAACATACAGATTTTAACGCTCTTACAGATATTAATTTAGAAGTTAATAAAGGAGATATATTAGGAATAATAGGTTCTAATGGTGCGGGTAAATCTACTTTGTTAAAAATAATAACAGGAGTAACAAAACCAACTAGTGGTAAAGTTAAAATAAATGGTAAAGTTGCATCACTTCTAGAACTAGGTGCAGCATTTAATATGGATCTTACTGGTATACAAAATATATATCAACAAGGACAAATACTTGGAATGTCTAATGAAGAAATAGAAAAGAAAGTAGATGAAATTGTAAAGTTTTCTGGAATAGGAGATAATGTAAATCAATTAGTTAAAACTTATTCTTCTGGTATGTTTGCAAGACTTGCATTTTCTTCTGCTATAAATATGGATTTTGATATATTAATTGTAGACGAAATTTTAAGTGTTGGTGATACTAACTTTCAAAATAAATGTATAAATAAGATGAAAGAATTAACTGAAAAAGGTAAAACTATTCTATTTGTTTCACATGATTTACATGCAGTAAAATATTTCTGTAATAGAATAATTAGATTAGATAAAGGAAAAATAATAGAGGAAGGTACAGATGTACTTCCTATTGTAGAAAGATATGAAAAAAATATATTACCAGAAAGTATGCAAGATAACAAAGAAGAAAATAAAAGAAAATCTTATTCTACAAATGAATATGTAACTATAAATAAAGTTACAATAATAGATAGAGAAGGAAATAAAGCTAAAAAAATAAGACATAAAGAAAATATGAGAATACGTATTAATTATACATTACACAAATATGAAGAAGGAATTTTCTTTGGTGTTGGTATAAGAAATAGTAAAAATGAGTATATAAATGGAATGAATACAAAACAAGAAGGTATAGATATTCCTACTAAACCAGGTGAATATGTATTAGAACTTGAATATTTATGTCCGTTAATTTACAAAGATATATATACTTTATGGGGCGTATGTTACAATTCTACTGGTACAGTAGTATTAAGTGATTATATAATAAAAGATGCTTTTGAAATATACGTAGATAAAGAAACGTGTGAAGGAGTGACATATATTGAGCACAAATGGCAGTATAAATAAATATATTAGAAAAATAGATTATAGAGAACCAACTGCAGATTATAAAATAGCAAATCAAATAGAAAATGGAACAGAAGTATTAGAAATAGGAACATCTAGTGGTTATATGTCTGAATTCTTAGTTAAAGAAAAAAAATGTACAGTAACTGGTGTAGAATTTGATAAAGAACTTTTTGAAAAAGCTAAAGTGTTTTTTAAAGAGGGATTTAATGAAAATTTAAATGAAATAGAAAAATGGCAAGGTAAGTTAAAGAATTCTTCTTTTGACTATATAGTTTGCCAAGATGTACTAGAACATTTAATGAATCCAATTAAAGTGTTAAGTATTTTAAAAAACAAATTAAAACCAAAAGGAAAAATTTTAGTTTCAATACCAAATGTATCTCATAATGCTATAATAATGGAGATACTAAAAGATGAATTTACTTATGATAAAACAGGAAGTTTAGATAGTACACATTTTAAATTCTTTACAGCTAAATCTTTTAAAGAGGGATGTAATAACGTTGGTCTTAAATGTTTACATCATGATATAACTTATTTAGTACCAGAGGATTCTAGTTTAAAAAGAAGTTATTTAGACTATAGTTTAAAAGAAAGAGAAGTATTATTTGATCATTATAATGGACATGTATTCCAAAATATTTTTGCATTTGGAAGAGAAGAAGACTATCAAGATGTAGAAGAATGTAAATTAAATCAAAGAAAACTTCCTAATTATGATGAAGTTATAATAGAAACAGAAAATAAATTTAAAAAATTTTATTATCACGATTTTGAAATGCTTGAATATGTATTAGAAGAAGATACTTCTTTTGTAAAAATATATCCAAGTATTAGATTAAAAGAATATGAAATAAAATGTTATATAAATGATGAAGAAATAATATTAAACACTTTAACAGATGGAATATCTATTTCTGCTAAAGATGAAAACAAATGTATTTCAACTGGTACAGAAATAATAAAATTAAAAAGAAATTTAAAAGTTGGAGATAAAATATCTGTTAAAATATCACATAGTAAATCTATTATGGATGATATTTTATCTGGTAAAGAAGATGCATTTAATGAGCTTACAAGATTAAAAGCTAAAATAGATGATTATAAAGTTGTTAGTATAGCAGCATATGATACATTACTTTTAAATAATGTACTTGAAAGAAGTCATATTTTTGACATTTTAGAAGAAAAAGTTTATGAAAAATATGGTATTAAAAATTTTGCTTGGCTTAGAAAGTCAGCAGAAACTAAAGTATACGCTACAAAGGGACAAGTTACACTAGATAATATTTATGCAGAAATTGAAACAAAAATTTCCAAAATTGCAACAGATATTAAGAAAGAAGAAGTTTTATTAATTTCTAAATTCACTATGTTAAATCCATTTATGGAGCAAATACTTGAATATTGTAGTTTAAAAAAGAAAAAAGTATTAATTGTAAATAATGACGTAGTTTCTAAAAAACAACTTGAAAAGATTTTAGATTCACTAAAATTATATGATGCAAACATTATAAATTATGAAAATTTAGAAGAATATAAAGGTAAAAAAATATTACATATTGGTAATGATATAAAAAATGATTTAATATATCCAAAAACTTTAAATATAGATGTATATAATTATATTAAAGTTTTAGATAGAGTTGAAAATAGAAAAAATATTAAAGTTAAAAACTATAAAGAATCTATAGTAAGAGCTATACAATGTAATTTAATATACAATGGATTAACTCATAAATATTTTGAAAAGTTTGGCGCTTTAAATATAGCTCCAATATATTATAAATTTACTAGATGGCTTTTTGAAAATACAAAAGATATGGATAATTTATTCTTTTTAGCAAGAGATGGGTATATGCCACATAAGGTATATGAACTTTTAAAACAAAAATATAATAATAATATTCAAACTAAGTATTTACTTGCTTCTAGAAAAGCATATCAAATACCTGGTTTATTAAAAGTAGAAGAAGAAAAATTAATTAAAACTTTTACAGAATTTAATTTACAATTAGATGAAAAAATAACTTTAGAAGATGCTATTGTAAATGCTGGTCTAAGTATAAAAGATGTAGACAGAAAAGTATTAACTAATAATTCTTTTAATTCATTTAAAGATGTTATTAATTTTTCAAATATAAAAAGAGCACAAAATGTTATTAAAGAACTTTGTCCTCAAATTAAAGAAAAATTAAATGAAAAATTAGAACTTGCTACTGAATATTTAAAACAAGAAGGAGTATATAATTATTCTAGAGTAAATGTTGTAGATATAGGTTGGAGAGGTAGTGTACAATATTATATATCTAAAATAACAGAAAAAGATATATACGGATACTATTTTGGTACTTTATTAACAGAGTATAGTGAAATAAAAGATAAAATGTATGGATGTTTTAGTAATAAATATTTACCTGTAAAAAGAAGTGAATATATATTAGATAATATTATGATGTTTGAACTTATCTTCTCAGCTCCATATCCACCTTTAATTGGATTTAAAAGAGTAAATGGTAAAATTATACCGGAATATTCTAAAGTTGTTTCTAAAGCGTTTATAGAGAGCGTAAAGGTGTTCCAAGATAGTGCGTTAAAGATTATAGAAGAATTTATAAAATATGATGAATATATTAAAGATATAGATTTAGATTTTGCAATAAGTAGTTATAAAAGATTTATTAATGCTAAAAATTATGAAGACATTAAAAAATTCTATGAATTACAAACTAATATTGGTTATGGAGAGAAACAAAAGAAATATGTATATGAAGTAACTCCAGATGAGATAATATTAAATAATAAAAAAGTATTAGAAGAATCTAATTATAGTTTTTGGAAAGGTGCAATCTATATCAATGGAATAGATAATGTAAAAGATTATAATGATTTTGTAAATGAGACTATGATTAAAACAAAACTTGGTAAAGTAAAATCTTCTAGATATTATAGAGGATTAAAAGCAATTATTAATGGAAAAAAAGAAAATAGATAAAAAAATAAAACCTAGATAATCTAGGTTTTATTTTTTTAATTTAGTTTTATGAATAACAATTCAGAAAAAAGACTAAATTAAAATATATGTTTAATTTAATGTTTAGTGTTTTCTTTTTCTAGCTGCTTCTGATTTCTTTTTTCTTTTAACACTAGGTTTTTCGTAGTGTTCTCTTTTTCTTATTTCAGCAAGTACCCCATATTTAGCACATTGTTTTTTAAATCTTGCTAGAGCGTTATCTAAACTTTCGTTGTCTTTAATTTTTATTCCTGGCATTGTCATTCCCCTCCTTCCAGCGGGAAATACCTCTTGATTTAAAGTATTTCAAAATTTCTCTATTATTATACAATAAAAATAAGACATAGTCAAGTATTATGTAAAAAGTTTTTTGCTAATCATAAAAAAGGTAATTAAAATATACAATATAATAGACTTTTAGCTTTACAAATTAAATGAAATAATATAAAATTATAAAGAGAATGGAGTGATTATATGTCAGAAAAAAAATCAGAATCAGTTTTAAGAAATATATTAGCAATTGTATTAATAATATTACTTGGATGGAGTTTAGTGTATATTTTAGTAGATGCAAATAAGCCAGAAAAAAGTGCTAATAAACAAATAAAACAACAGTTAAAAAGAATAGAAGAAGTATTATATAAATTAGATGAAGAGTATACAGGTGAAGTAGATTATGATAAGGCTGGTACATTAGCTTTAGCATCTATATTAAAATCTACAGGTGACCCATATACAAGATATTTAGATAAAGAAGAATTTAATGACACTGTAAATGCAGGATTAGAGGAATATGGTGGAATAGGTGTACATCTTATATATGATGATGAGCATAATTGTGCAACAGTTATAAGTGCAATGCCAGATACACCTGCACATGAAGCTGGAATTGAAATGGGTGACTTAATTACAAATGTAGAGGATATAGAAATTAAATCTCCAGAAGACTATGTTAAAGCAGCAGAAAAGTTAAGAGGAGAACCAAATACAAAAGTTAAGTTAGTTATTAAAAGAAAAGATCAAGTTATTGAAAAAGAATTAACTAGAAGAGTAATAAAAGCTAGTAATGTAAATTCAAATTTAATAGATAATATTGGATATATAAAGATAGTTGGTTTTGAAAATAAAGTATATGATGAGTTTAGAAAAGAGTATAAAAAATTACAAGAACAAAATATGAAAGGTCTAATTATAGATCTTAGAAATAATCCAGGTGGAATGGTAGATGAAACTATTAAAATAGTGGATATGCTAGTAGAAGATGGAGATGTTATTTTAAAAACTAAATATAAAAATGGAGATGAAAAAATAAAAAAAGGTAAAGATGGAGAAAAAACAGATTTACCAATCATAGTTTTAGTTAACGGACAATCAGCAAGTGCCTCTGAAATACTTGCAAGTGCTTTAAAAGACTATAATGTTGCAACTATAATGGGTGAAAAAACATTTGGTAAAGGAATAGTACAAGGAATTGAAATGTTACAAAATGGTGATGGAATTAGTATAACAATAGCAAAATATTATACTAAAAATGGTGCTGAAATACACAAAAAAGGTATAGAACCAGATATCCAAGTGGATGTTCCAGAAGAAGAAAAAAATAAAATAGTATTAAATCAAAGTAGTGATACTATGTTAAAAAGAGCAATAGAAGAAATGAAGAAAAAAATTAAATAGAGGTAAGATATGAAGAAAAAAGACGTAGTAGGTATGGAAATAAAAGATATGATATCTAAAATTATTTTAGTTGTATTATCTATTGTATTTTTAGGTATGTTTTTAACAAAAGGATCGTATTTTAAATCTGATGCAATTGGTTTTAATTTCATTTTAATTATTACAGGAACATTATATTTAGGATATAGAGTTTACAAATTAATTAAAGAAAAAGAAGATATAAAAATTAAACTTATGGATATGGCAGTAATTTTATACTCACTGTCATATCTATTACCAATTTTATTTGGTAAATCGGTATCTATTAGTGATGCTATGTATACTGCTATAGAGTATGTAGGTTTTGCTTGTACGTATTTTTTAGCTAGAGAAATATTTAGTTTTTCTAAAGAAAGTAAAAAAAATTATATTAAAATATTTTTAAATTTATTTGTAGTGGTTTCTACAGTGTTTTGTTTTTTAGGATTAGATGAGTTATCTCTAAAAACATTTGAACCATTATTAAAACAAATAGGACTTAGTTATGCATCAGCGGAATTTAGATTATCTTCTATTTTCCAATATGCAAATGTATCTGCAATATTTATTGCATTATCTATTTTTACAACGGTTTATTTAGCAGTTTGTAGTAAAAAAATAGTTCCCAAGTTATTATATATAACAGGAATATATACACAGTTTATGTGTTTGTTATTAACACAATCTAGAACAGCTATAGTACTTTTTGTATTAGTATCTATTGTCACAACATTATTTATTAAAAATAAATTTATGCGTAATAAATTATTTACAATACAAACTTTTACATATGTATATTCATTAATATTTTTTGCAGTTATATATCAATTTATAAAAGTACAAACTAGATGGCAAATAATATTATTATTCGTTATATCTTGTGCTATATATAATTTTATAACGATTTATATAACTATGTTTATGAATGAATTTAAGGAATATGTAGAAGGGAAAAAATACTTTAAAATATATTTAACAAGTTGTATATCTATTGCTTTAATATTAGGAATTCTTGCTATATCATTAAAAAGTCCATTATTAGTTACAGAATTACAGAAAAGAAAAGTAAAATTAGATAATTCTACAAATGTAAATATAAAAATACAGTTATCTTCTTTAGAAAATTGTAAGGATGTAGATATTAAAGTTAAATTCTTAGATAAAAATCATTGTTTTCTAAAAGAAGACATATTAAACAAAAGTAATATTAATAAAAATTGTATAAATAAAGATTTTAAAATAGACACAAAAGCCAAATATGTTGAATTAGAAGTAAATAGTTTAGAAGGTAGCTATGTAATAGATAAACTTTTAATAAATAATAAAAAAGTTACGTTAGATTATTTGTTAATCCCATATGATTTAGTATATAAAATAAAAGATGTGTTTATGGGAAGTTCAAGTTTTGCAGAAAGATTAACATATTATAAAGATGGAATAAATTTTGCAAAGAAAAATATTATAATCGGAACAGGTGGAGAAACTTTTAGAAATGCATATCAATCATTCCAAAGTACAGGATATATTTCAAGTGAAGCACATAGTTATCTGTTAGATATAATTTTAAATACTGGATTAATTGGAGTTTCGATGTATTTTGTAATAGTTTGTTATTCTGTATATCAAATTATAGGAATGCTAAAAAAAGAAGATAATTTCAAATATATAATAATACTTGCAACACTTATTTTACTTGTAACACATAGTGTTGTAGATTTAGATTTTTCATACAATATAATAACATATATATTTGCAATTGTTTTAGCATTAATACCAAATGAAAAAATAATAAAAGAGGTAAAAAATAAATATATAGTTATAGCTCCTTTATTATTTTTAATGATTATATTTTCAATTCTTTCTACTAAAATGTTTATAGCAAATAATTTATATCTTGCAGTTAAAGATAATGAAAATATGCCAATAAAAGAAAAAGTAGATAAGATAAAAGTAGCAAGAATTTTAAATAAATATGATTTAGATATAGCTATAGAAGAAATAAATGTTAATGAAAAATATAAAATAGAATTAAAAACTAAACTAAAAGAACAAAAAAATAGTAAAGCTATTTTAAATGATATAGAAAATGTTTTAAATAGAGTCAAAAATACTGCGGATTATATATATGAAAATAATAAATATAATAAGAAAGCATATGATGAAGTTGCAAAAGTATATATTAGAAATTTTATTAATTTTGCACAATTCAATGATAATGATGATTATAATAAAAGTTTAGAAAAAGCATTTATGGCTATAGATAAAATAATAGAAGTTGGTCCATTAAATAATAAAAATTATCATATGGCAGTTATGTTATTGGATAGTATATATACTCAATTAGGATATATACAAAAACAAGATCCAAGCTTTGGATTAAACTTTTCTATTAATAAAGCAAAAGATAAAATTATAAATATAGAAAATGTTGCTAAAGAAAATTTTAAAAAGAAAAATAATATATATACAGAAGAATTTACAGTAAACTTTACAAATATACTAAATAAATATAAAGAAAAAGAAATGATATAAATCATTTCTTTTTTTTATATAATTATAAATTACTTTCAACATAACTATAGAAAGTATCTAATATGAATACTTAAAGAAAATAAAACCAAAAGGACATGCAAAAATAACATTCATGTCCCGGTTGTAATTACAATTTGGGCAAGCTTTTGTCTGATATGTTTCCGATAATTCTCCCATCTTCATGGAAAGTTACTTCTAATTTGTTAGATAAGTCAGAGTAACTATAACATACATTACAATTTAATTGATCTTTTATTAAAAAATAATTGCTATAAACACCTTCAATAGTACCAGATTTTTCTAGAAATTTATTTCTACCTGCATCTGCTTTAATAGATACTTCCTGTCCAATATTTTGATCAAAATATTCTTTGAACTGAAGTAAAGAATCTTTATGTATCATATTAGCATCACCTCTACAATGCTAGTATACCATAAAAGTGTAAGATTGTAAATAACAAAAAACATAAAAAAATGTAAAAAAACGCGGTCTGTATTTTATGTTAAACAATTAAGTAAACAGTACCGCGATATATTTAAACAAGGTATTAATCTTTGCTAAAGCATTTTCATATTATATATTATGTTTAGTTATAATTTTTGTTACAAAATAAGAATATTTTGTATAGAAATTTAATATACATTAAGTAGATATTAGGAGGTAATTATGCAAGTTAAAATAGAAAAGGAAAATATTCTTGTTAGAAAAAAAGAAGAACAAGAAAAATCTAGTGTATGGATTGAGCAAGATATACTAGTTCCAGATACAAAGCCAGATATATTAAAAATTTTAAAAGTATCTACTATGCCTTTTATAACTAAAGTAGAAAGTCAGGAAGGAAAACTTAAGGTACAAGGAAGATTAAATTCATATATTTTATATAGATCAGTAGATGAAACTACACCATATAAAACTGTTACATATTCATATGATTTTAATGAGGTAATAAAGAGTGAAAAAATAAATTCAAATAGTTTGGTAAATATTAAGCCATCTATTAGAAATATTATATTTCAAGCACCAAATGAGAGAAAAATTTCGTTAAAAAATGAATTGTTTTTAGATATGGATGTAGAAGAGGAAAGAAATATTTCGTTACTAAAAAATATTTTAGATGAAAAAAATGTAGAGCTAGAAAGAAAAGAATTAAAATTAGAAAATATAGTTACCAAGAGTAGTAAGAATATAGATATAAGAGAAGAAATAGTATTAGATACAGAGCTTCCAGATATAGATGAAATAGCATTTGAAAACCATAGAATTTCTAATGTTGAGTATAAAAAGAACTATAATAAAGTAATTGTAAAAGGAGATTTAGAAGGATATTTAGTATATACAACAAAAAATGCAGATAGAATTTTAAATAAAGAAGAATATAGTATTCCATTTACAACTTTTTTTGAAATAGCAGATATAAAAGATGAATATAGATTTGATATAAATTTAGATATACTAAATTTTATTCCTAGAAAAAATACAGATAATGTGACTTCAAATTCTGTTATAGTAGATTCGTCAATTAATTGTAGATTGTATGTAATAGAAGACAAAAAAATGGACGTTATTAATGATTTTTATTTTTTAGATAAAGAAGAAAATATAACTAAAACAAAAGAAAGAATAAAATTAGAAAAATTAGATAAAAAAATTAGTCATAATATAGATCATACATTTAAGGATGTAATTTCTGAAACAGATAATATAATAGAATATAATATTAATTTAGGAAGTATTATTTCTAAAATTGTAGATAACAATTGCTTTTGCGAAGGTATAATGAAAATATCTGTATTAGTAGAAAATAGTAAAACTAAAGAAATTAATTGTAAAACACTAGAGTTACCAATAGAACATAAAGAAGAATTGAAAGGTATTAAGTGTAGTGGATGTATGTTAGATATAGATTCTATTTCATTAACAAAGCAAGATAAAAATATTGTGTTAAAAGGAAATCTATTAATAACATTAAAAGAAGATAACATATGTAGCGTGGATATTGTGGAAAACATTGAAACAGAAAACTTAGATTCTAAAGATCTAGATGATATTATTATATATATTGTAAAAGAAGGAGATACGTTATTTAGTATTGCTAAAAAATATAAAACAACTGTTAAAAACATTTTAAAATCTAATGATATAAATGACCCTCAAAAATCAGAAATAGGTAAAAAATTAATTATAATTAGATAATGTATCTTAAATATAAATATGGACTTAAAAAAATATTTAATCATAAATTCAATAAGAAAAAAATTATTAGTTTGGTTATAATATTAGGAATATTTCTACTTGTTATAGTAGCATTTGTTAAAACACAGCCTTTAATAATTACTCTTTGTAATAATAAAGCAAAAAACTTAGCATTTATAGCAGCTAATGAAGTTATTAATAATAATTTAGAAAATTTAACTTATGATAATTTAGTTACTTTAGATAAAAATGAAGATGGGTATGTAAAGGCATTAAAAATTAATGTTATGCAAATGAATAAGTTATCTGCAAAGATAAACAAGGAGATACAAGAAAAGCTAGATTCAACTAAAGAAACAACAGTTAATGTAAAGATAGGTAGTTTTATTAATCAAAATATGTTTAGTGCTTTTGGACCTAGTATAAAAGTTAAGGTTGTTCCAGCTGGTGCAGTTTTTTCTGAGTTTAAAACAGAATTTGTATCTGCAGGAATAAATCAGACAAGACATAGAGTATATTTAAAAATTAAAACTAGAGCTAGAATTATAACTCCGTTTTTAACTAAAAATGTAGAAGTAGAAAATTATTTAGATGTTGCCGAGACTGTTGTAGTAGGAGAGGTTCCAGAAACTTATTATAATTTACAAGGATTAAAAGATTTTGGAGCAGAAGATACAACTAACTTTATGTAAAAAAAAGCGTATATCCAATGGATATGCGCTTTTAAATAATTCCAAAATCCTATCTTTTTGAGAATTGAGGAGCTTTTCTTGCTTTTTTAAGACCATATTTGTGTCTTTCTTTAGTTCTAGAATCTCTAGTAAGAAGACCAGCTTTTTTAAGTGTAGCTTTAACTTCATCATCAGTTTTAGCAAGTGCTCTAGAAATACCGTGTGCTACTGCACCAGCTTGACCAGAGAATCCACCACCATAAACTGTAGCGATTACATCATATTTTTCAGCTTGGTTAGTTATTTTTAAAGGTTTTAAAATAACTGCTTTTAATGTTTCTAATGAATAAGCTTCATTTAAATCTTTATTGTTAATTGTAACTTTTCCGTTTCCTGCAACAAGTCTTACACGAGCGATTGAGCTTTTTCTTTTACCAGTTGCATATATAAAATTATTTGTCATTGTTATAATTCCTCCCTATTAATAATTCCACATTTCTGGTTTTTGAGCTTCATGATTGTGTTCAGCATTTTTGTAAACTCTAACGTTTGTTAACATTTTTCTTCCTAGGCTGTTTTTTGGAAGCATTCCTTTGATTGCTTTCATAACTGCTTTGTCAGAATTTTTGCTCATAACATCTTTGTATGAAATTTCTTTCATTCCACCAACATAACCAGAGTGATGTCTCATTACTTTTTGGTTTAATTTGTTACCAGTTAAAACAACTTTATCTGTGTTTATAACTATAACGTGATCACCACAATCTAAATTTGGTGTATAAGTAGGTTTGTGTTTACCTTTTAATAATTTAGCAACTTCGCTAGAAACTCTTCCTAGTGGTTTGTTAGCTGCATCAATTATGTACCATTTTTTTACGATTTCGCTTTGTTTTAAGCTATAAGTTTTATTATTCATAATTTTTGTGTCCTCCTAAACTAAAATATATTATATATATTTACAATTATCTTGATAGCCTTCCGGGGCTCACCATCAATCAACTTCTATTTTACAATAAATTACGAGAAATGTCAACTAAAATAAATGAAATTTGTAAAAAAAGGCGAAAAAAATTTTAAGATATTGTTTTTAAAAAAAATATATGTTATTCTTTAATCAAAGAGGTGAACAAAAGATGATATCTGAAGAAAAAAGTACAGAAGTTGAAATTAAAATAAAAGTTGGAAATATAATAACTAGACTTATGAGATCAACAGATGATCCAGAAATGTTTAGAAAAATATTGTCAGATGTATTAAATTCTGAAAGTGTTGTGGCAGAAATGACAGGACTTACTCAAAGCAAAATTTTCTATAAATATTTTCCAGAATTTTATACTAAAAATAAATGGGGTGAAAGTTTTATAAACTGTCAACAAAATAGTTATTATCATAGATATGGTGTATTTAAACATTCTTTGGTAGCTGTTGAACTTGTTGGATCAGATAATAAACCTTTTACAGATGATCAAATGGATATGCTAAAATGGACAATGCTTTTACACGATATAGGCAAACCATATGTTAAACAAATTTTTGAAGATGGAAAAGAATCATTTGCAGGACATGAAGCTAAATCTTCAGAAATAGCTAGAGGTATTTTATATAGAATAGGATTTACAGAAGATAAAATTAATGATATTTGTCTATTGATAGAAAATCATGATACTTTCTTAAATATTAATGAAGCTACTCCAGAAAATTTTGTAACACTTTTAAGTAATTTAAATGGTAGAAAAGATTTAATGTATATGTTATTTGAAATTAAAGAAGCAGATGCTTCTGCAAAAAGTACACATTCTATGGAAGTTTCAAAAAAAGTTGTAGAAATTTTTAGAGAAATAGCAGATAATTACTTCCAAGAATCATATATAGACATTGGAGGAGTAAGTAAACTTGTTAATGACCAAATATCTGGTAATTTAGTATCTGAAGCAATTGATCCAGAACTTTTAGTAAATAATGTTTTAAGAGATACAAATGACTATTCAAGTCCAGAAGTCCATGAAAAAATGAGACAGTCAATAAGTGAAATGATATTAAAAAAAGATATAGAAATATTATATCAACCTATTTTTGATGTAGATAAAGTTAAAGTTTTTGGATATGAAAGTTTTACAAGAAATAAAAGTAATAAAACTTTAAATATAACTCAAATAATTGATTATTCAATTGAAATGGGAAAATATGATAGATTACAACAAGCTATGTTTATTAATTCAATTGAAGAATTTGAAGAAATCGAAAAAAGAGAAGTTAATAGATTGTTTGTAAATATTGATATGGTAAGTTTTGATAAGTATGCAAATAAACCAAGAATATATGATATGATGGACAAGAATAGAATAGTAGTTGAACTTAAAAATTATCAAAAATTTGATGATGTTAGAATTGGTGAAACTATAAATGAAATTAAAAAACTTGGTGGAGAAGTTTGTTTAAATAATTTTGATGGAGATACATTTAGTATTGAACAACTTGAAAAATTAAATATAGATTATCTTAAATTTGATATATTTAAATTTGGAGATTTCTTAGAAGATCCAAGAAAAATCAAGTTCTTAGATGAAGTTATTAGATTAAGCTATGTAAAAGATTTTAAATTAATAATGGCAGGTGTAGAATCATATCCACAATATAAATTATTAAAAGATAAAGGTGTTAAATATATGCAAGGATACTATCTTGCTAAACCACAAAACGATATAGCACTTTGGGGAGAAGAAATATTAAGACTCGTTAAAGGTGCAGAAAGTTTAGAACATTCAAAAGTTACTTTTGAAACTATTAAAAAAGAAGATAACTTTAATCCAAACGATCCAAATGCAACAGGAAATACATTTAATAGTAGTCAAGTATATGGAAGAAGATAAGGCATATGTCTTATCTTTTTTTCAATTTTTTTCAAGTTTTAAATTTTAAAAAATACATAAAATATGTATAGAGAAAGGAGAATTGACATGGATTTTGTAAAGGGAAGTATTATTGGAATTGCATTAGGTGGAATAATGGCATACGTAGAATATGATAAGATAGATAGTATGCTTAGAATTTCTAAAAGAAAATTTAAAACTTTGAAAAGAAAAAGTATGTGTTAAAGAAAAGCTCTTTTGAGCTTTTTTTATTTTTTTATTATATTTTTTTATGTATTTACTTGAATTTTTATTTTTTATGTAGTATTATTAAATAGTAGTAATATATATAATTGTATGTAACATAAAAAGTGTTTATACAAAGAAAAGGAGAGAGTAAAATGGCATTTAAAAAGACAATAACAATTTCAATAATAGGTGCATTAGTTGCTTTTACAATGACAAGTGTTGTTTTTGCAGCAGGAGTACCAAGTTCTGGTGATGCTATAGTAGATGGTATATTAGAAGTTTTAAATTATATACAAAAATATTCATGGCCTGTAGCGTTTTTATTTTTTATTTATGCGTTATATAAATTTTACATTTTAGGTGCTGAACAATTAGCACATAAAATAGTTGGTCAAAGATTAGTAGTTGGTACAGCAGTATTTTTAGTAATTGCACAATGGCTACCACTTGTATATTCATTTATAATTATAAAATAAGAGGAAATTTCCTACGGAAGGTGAGTAATATATGAAAGTTTTATTTGGATTCAATAAAGACGATTTAGCTAAATCAATTGCATTATTTTATGAACAAAAATATAATGAAAAATTAGAACAAAAAACAGTTTTCTATTTTAAAAATATAATTGATGAAGTTAGAAGAAATGATTATGACAGAGTTGTTATTTTAGAGGAATTAGAACGTTTTCCTGTTAATAACTATGCACAAATTGATGATTATTTATTCAAAAATATGGATAGAATAACAGATGATTATGAAGCAAAAAACATTATATTTGTTGCTTCAGATAGAAGAAGAATTGGAGATGAGTTTTTAACTAAACTATTTAATCTTGGTATATACAATGTATTAACAGGACAAGATAGAGTAAAAAGTAAAGTTACAGAACTTATTCATTCTCCAAAAACTAAAAGAGATGTAAAACATTTTTATGAAAAAAATATTCAAAACAATATATATCAAGCTGGTGAGGTATCAGAACTTGAAATACAAAAAATATTAGTATACTATAGAAATTTAATGGGTGATACAAGTAAATATGTAGAAACATTCGATAGAGTTTCAGAACAATATACTAACGAGCAAATGAGAATTATAATTAAATTTTTACCACAAGATGTTATAGATGTATTACAAAAAAGTAGTGAGAAATATTTAAATATACTTAAGCTTGGAGATGTAAAAGTAGATGGAACACAAGCTCCAAATACTATTTTACCAGATTCTAATATACCACCAGTACAACCACAACCATCTGTTGTACAAATACAACAAAAACCAGAAATTGTAGAAAGAATAGTTGTTAAACAAGTTGAAGCTCCACCAAAAGTGGTAACTGAAGTTGTTGAAAAAGAAGTTGTAAAATCTGTATACCAAGTACCTAAAGATTATCAAAAAGTTGTTTGTTTAGTAGGTCCTTCAAAATCAGGAACTACATTTTGTATAAATGCCTTAACAACATATTATACAAGAAAAAATATAAAAACAGCTGTTGTAGATATGACAAGAAAAAGAGATACTTATTCTTTATTTACATATGATAATGAAGGTAAGAGAGCTATTGCGGCAGAAAGTTTAAAATATGCTTCTAATGGATTAAATGAACCACTTGTATATGGTCCACTTAGCATTTATACTGCTATGCCAGGAGAAGAAAGAAAATCTTATACACACTCTAAAATAATAGATGTTTGTAAGCAAAATAATGCTGTAGTCCTTGTAGATTGTGATTTCACAACTCCATATGATTATTTTAGATTAGCTCAAGAAATATATGTAGTACAAGATATGGATATTTTAAATGTTGGTCAAACAACTGTATTTTTAAGAGAGCTTAAAAATAGAGGTATTCCAATGAATAAAATTAAAATAATTGTAAATAAACATGTAGATTGTAGATTAACTTCTAAAGATATAATAGATGGTATGGCAACATATACTACACCAGATTTAAAAGCTTACGATGAGCTTTTTTATGCAGACAAAATGGAATACTTTAATTTATCTTTTGAACAAGGAAATTATGCTAAGTATATAGAAATGATGTATAAATATACTAACTTATTTTCAAGTTTTACAAAAGAATTTTTAGAAGAATTAGATGTTCTTGCAAATGCTATATATCCTACTGGTAATGCATCAGTTGGATCAGCAAATGTATACAATGTACCACAAAAGCAAAATGTATTTGGAAGTTTTAGAAGAATGAAAAATTACAATAAAAATAGTGATGGTGGTTTCGAAAAAAGTATTCATTAATAGAAAAGGGGACAAATAATGAATATAATATTCTTATCATTAGTTGGTTTAGTTATAACTGTAATTGTTTTAATTGCAGTTATAATTTATAAAAATACAAAAATAAAATATTTGAAAAATGTTAATGAAGATGCTATGGCATTTTCAGTTGTACAAAAAATGTTTGAAATATTAGGTGCTAATATTTCTGCAAATAAGAAGTTAAAAGAATTAAATACAGTTTTCTGTGATATTTTTAAATCAAGATATTCAACTATTGTGTTATTTGATGGAAAAAATAATTTAATTAAAGCTTCTAATGTACCAGAAGAATTAGCATGTGCACTTGGAACTGTATCATCAGATAATAGTTTTACGTATAATGTATCAAGAAATGTAGCAAAATATGTTACAGTTTCTTCTGAAAAATCATTATCATATAATACAGCTTCAGAAAGAGGAATAAAATCTGCTATATTTTCACCAATATATGATGGAACAACATATATCGGATTTTGGCTTTTAGAAGATAAAGCAAAAGATGCATTTGAAAATATTTCACAACAACAATTAACAATACTTAGAAAAAATTTAGCCGTATTCTTACATGGAATAAAAGCACAAGAAAAAACAGAAAAATCTGAAGATTTAAATAGACAAACTGGTATTTATAATATGAATTATTTCTATAACAAAGAAGTTAAGAAAATAGAAGCTACAAATGTTACATCATTTATGTTAGTTTCTTTACAAAATTTAAAAGAAATAAATTTAAAATATAATAAAAAAACAGGAGATAAATATGTAGTTACAGCTATAGATTATATTAAAAATGCTTTTACAAGCAAAGTAACATTAGTAAGATATAGCGGAACTAAAATATTAGTTATATTTAAAAATATGGATACTTCTAAGTTAACAATTGTTGCTGAAAAATTACAAGCTAGAATGTTAAACTATGGTGTTAATTTACCACATGGTCATACACCAATTAAAACAAAAGTCGCTATATCTGAGTATACAAAAGAAAATAATGATATAGATACTATAATTAAAAAAATGGATACTATATTAGAAAAAACAGATAATAATATTGCTTTAGTAAAATAAATATGATAATATAGGTGTATATAAAGGAGGAATATTATGGAACAAAATACAACAGTTTTTAATCCAATTAAAGAGGAGAAAGAAGACATTAGAGAAATTATGCTAGAAGTAGCAGATGCTTTAAAAGATAAAGGTTATGAGCCTTCAAGTCAAATCATAGGTTATATTCTTTCTGGTGATCCGACTTATATAACAAGTCATAAAAATGCAAGAGCATTAATTTGTAAAGTAGATAGAGATGATTTATTAGAAGATATGATAAAAAAATATTTACAAAAAAACTAGCATATGCTAGTTTTTCTTTAAAGGAGAAAATATGGGTAGAATTTTAGCAATAGACTATGGAGAGCAAAGAGTAGGCGTAGCTGTTTCAGATGAACTAAAAATAACAGCACAAGGTCTTCCTACTGTCGAAATTAGAGGTAGTGAGAAAAACTTTTTTAGAGAAATAAGAAAGATAATAGAAGAAAAAAATGTTACTGAAATAGTAATAGGTTATCCTAAAAATATGGATGGAACATTATCTGAAAAAGCTAAAAAAATAGATACTTTTATCCCTAAGCTAGAAGAATTAGTACCTAAAGTAGAAAAATGGGATGAAAGACTTTCAACTGTAGCAAGTTATGGTATAATGAGAGAGCTTGGAATAACACAAAAAAAGAAAAATACTTATGCAGATAAACTTGCAGCTGTATATATTTTACAAGGATATATGGCTAAGTATTATTAATTTTAAAAAAATTTGTAGAAAAAAATAAAAAGTAATGACAATTAAATAAATTTATGTTACAATGTAGTTGTTCAATATAAAAGGAGTGAATAAAATGGAAGAAAATAAAGAAATAAACTGCACAGGACACTGCGATGGTTGTCCATGTCATGGTGAAAGCCACGAAGAAGAAATGATGGAATTTGACGGAAAAATAACTTTAGTTGACGAAGAAGGAAACGAAGTAGAATTTGACGTTTTAGATGCTGTATTATTAAATGAAAATGAATACATTATAGTTGCACCTTCTGAAGATGTAGCTAACGACGAAAAAGAAATCGAAGTTGTTATATTAAAAGTTGAAATTGAAGGTGAAGATGAAAGTTACGTAACAGTAACAGATGAAAAAGAATTTGACGCTGTTTTTGAAGAATTCAAAAAACAAAATGCAGAAGATTTAGATATCGAAGACTAATTATAAGGAACATAGTTTAGGCTATGTTCTTTTTTATTTGTATGAAAATTTTTAAAGTTAAAAATAAGATTAAATACAAATATATATTAAGAGAAAGTTATGAGATTAGCAAATAAAAGTATGAAATAGAATGATATGAAATCATTATATTTTTTCTTGCAAACACTACATAAAAATGGTATAATAATACTATGTTAAGGAGAGATAAAATGAATATATTAACAGAAAAATTTGGAATAAAACAAGAATTAATAGACCTTTCTGAAAGAGTAGAAGAAAGTATTAAAGATGAATTTAAAAAAGTAGAGGATATTGCTTTTTATAATCAAGTAAAAGTTTTATCTGCAATGCAAAAATATGGTTTAGCGGATAGACATTTTTGTAAAACAACAGGATATGGTTATGATGATATAGGTAGAGAAATTATTGAAAATATTTATAAAGAAATATTTAAAGCAGAAGATGCTTTAGTTAGAATTCAATTTGTAAATGGTACACATGCATTATCTTGTGCTTTATTTGGAGTATTAAGACCTGGAGATAAAGTATTAAGTATAAATGGAAGACCATATGATACTATATGTGAAGTTATTGGAATAACAGATGAAGTTAATCCATCTTCTTTAAAAGCATATGGTGTAGAATATGATGAAATACCATTAAAAAATGATAATTTTGATGAAGAAAAAATAGTAGAATATTTAAAAAATAACGATGTAAAAATGGTTATTATGCAAAGATCTAAAGGATATGCATGGAGAAAATCTATGTATATAGATGATATGGAAAGTGTAATTAAGAAAATAAAAGAAGTTAACAAAGATATTGTGGTTATGGTGGATAACTGTTATGGAGAACTTGTAGAAAAAAGAGAACCAACAGAAGTAGGAGCAGATCTATGTGTTGGAAGTTTAATTAAAAATTTAGGTGGCGGAATTGCTGAAATGGGTTCTTACATAGTAGGTAGAAAAGATTTAGTAAATCTTTGTGCAGAAAGACTTACTTGTCCTGGAATTGGTAAAGAATGTGGTGCTACTTTAGGACAAAATAAAAATATTTTACAAGGATTATTTTTATCACCAAATGTAGTAAAAGAATCTTTGAAAACTGCAATCTTTGCTTCTAAATTATTAGAAGATATGGGATATGAAGTTATGCCAAGATATAATGAAAAAAGATCAGATATAATTGAAGCTATTAAATTTAATGATCCAGAGAAATTAATTAAATATATACAAGGAATACAAGCAGGAAGTCCTGTAGATAGTGATGTTAGACCACTTCCATGGGCAATGCCAGGATATGTAGATGAAGTAATTATGGCAGCGGGAACTTTTGTACAAGGTGCATCAATAGAACTTTCAGCAGATAGTCCAATTAGACCTCCTTTTGTATCATATATGCAAGGTGGACTTACATATTTAAGTGGAAAAATAGCTGTTCTTAAAGCAGCACAAAGTATTTATGGAGAAAATAAATAATGAATAATATTGTAATAATAGGGGGAGGAGCAGCTGGAATAATGGCTGCTATTTCTTCAAAAAAAGAAAATAATAATGTATATATTATTGAGAAAAATGACAAACTAGGTAAAAAACTTAGAATAACTGGGAAAGGTAGATGTAATATAACTTTTGCAGGAGATGAAAAAGATTTTTTTAATAATATATTAGTAAATAATAAATTTTTATATAGTAGTTATAATGTATTTAATAATCAAGATGTACTAGAGTTTTTTAGAAAAATAGGTGTAGAATCTAAACTTGAAAGAGGAAATAGATATTTTCCTGTTTCAGATAGTGCAACTATGTTAGTAGAAGCATTAATAAAAGAAATAAAAAGACTTGGAATACATGTAATATACTCTGCAAGTGTTTGTGAAATACTAGAGGAAAATAGTAAAGTAACAGGTGTTGTATATAAAAAGAATAATAAAAAAGAAGTTATAAAAGCAGATAAAGTTATACTTGCAACTGGAGGAACTTCGTATAAAAGTACAGGAAGTACAGGAGATGGATATGCTTTAGCAGAAAAATTAGGACATACTATAGTAGATATAAAACCTGCTCTTGTTCCTTTAAAGGTATATGAACAAGATGAAATGTCTGTATTAAATCCGTTATCTCTTAGAAATGTAAAGATAACTATTAAAAATCAAGCAAAAGAACTTTATTCTAATTTCGGTGAAATGCTTTTTGCTGAATTTGGTTTAACAGGACCTATAATTTTAAGTGCAAGTAGTAAAATTTCTAGATGTAAAAACATAGAATTATTAATGAAGGATAAGTCTATAAAATTATATATAGATTTAAAACCAGCACTTACAGAAGAAACTTTAGATTTAAGAATACAAAGAGATTTTGAAAAATATGCAAATAAAGAATTTCAAAATTCTTTATCTGAATTATTGCCTAAAAAATTAATAAGTATAATAATACAAAGATCTAAAATTTCTCCTAAAAAGAAAGTACATCAAATAACTAAAGAGGAAAGAAAAAGACTTGTAGATGTAATTAAAAATTTAGAATATACAATAAAAGATTTTTTAAGTTTAGATTTAGGTATAGTAACAGCTGGTGGAGTTAATGTAAAGGAAGTTAATCCCAAAACAATGATGTCTAAAAAGGTAGAAGGTTTGTATTTTGCAGGTGAAGTATTAGATTTAGATGCATATACAGGAGGATTTAATTTACAAATTGCTTTTACAACAGGATATGTTGCTGGTATTTCTTAAAGTTCATACAATTGACAAACTTTTGTAAATATGATTACACATATAAACTTTATAATTATAAATGAGGTGTTAAAATGGAAAAGAAAGAAAATAAAGAAAAAAAAGAGACAATAGTAAAAGTAGAAAAGAGCAATAGTGAAAATAAAGTTATTGCAATAGCGTTAGTTAGTTCTTTAGTAGGAGGAATTTTAGGAGGAGTTTGTACATATGGTATTTTAAATAAAAATGGTATAAGACCCAATCCAGGCACAAATGTAGATTATAAGATAGAATCAGTAGAAAGTGCAGAAGTAGCAATTGCTAAAAATGCAACTCCATCTATAGTAGGAATACAAGTTAAAGCATTACAACAAGGATTTATGGGAATGCTACAAGAAAAAGAAGGATCTGGTTCAGGTATAGTTTATTCTAATGATGGATATATAATAACAAATTATCATGTAATAGAAGATGCAATATTAGATAATCAAGCTAAAATTTCAGTTCATTTTGCAGGAGAAAAAGAACCAGTAGATGCAACAGTAATAGGTGGGGATAAAGTAACAGATTTAGCTGTTATTAAAGTGGAAAAACCTAATTTAAAAGTTGCTAAAATGGGAAAATCTAAAGAATTAAAAGTAGGAGAAAAAGCAGTTGCAATAGGTAATCCACTTGGACTTGAATTTGCAGGAAGTGTAACTTCTGGTATAGTATCTGCTTTAGATAGAAAGATAACTACAGATGGATCTACATATAATTTAATACAAACAGATGCTGCTATAAATCCAGGTAATAGTGGTGGAGCACTTCTTAATTCAAAAGGTGAAGTAATAGGAATAAATACTATTAAAATTGGAAGTACAGGCGTAGAGGGATTAGGATTTGCTATACCAATAGATGATGCAATTCCTATAGTACAAGAGTTAATTAAAAATAAAAAAATTAAGAGACCATATATTGGAATAGCTTGTTTTGAAGTTTCAGAAACAGAAGCTAAAAAATACGATTTACCACAAGGTGTTATGGTTGAATCTGTTGAAAAAGCTAGCCCAGCACATAAAGCAGGATTAGAAAGAGGAGATATAATAACAGAAGTTGACTCTAATAAAATAATAACAATGGATGAACTTAATAAAATAAAATATAAAAAACAAGTTGGAGAAACATTAGAATTAAAAGTATATAGAAATAAAAAATATGAAAATATTAAAGTAGTATTAGAAGAGGAACAATAATGAATGATTTTTTCTACACTATTAAAGAAACAGCAGAGGGATTTTATGAAGAAAAGTTTTCTAAATTTATAGCTAAGAGTTATTATGTAGAAAATGAAGAAGAAGTTAATAGTATTTTAGAAAGTTTAAGAAAAGAATATAAAGATGCAAGACATATAGTATATGCTTATAAGATAGATAATACAGTAAGATACTGTGATGATGGAGAGCCACAAGGAACAGGTGGTACTCCTATCCTTAGAATTATTGAAGCAAATGAATTAAATAATGTATTAATAATTTGTGTTAGATATTTCGGAGGAATATTACTTGGAGCAGGACCTTTAGCAAGAGCATATATGCAAGCTGCAAAGGATCTAATACAAAATGCTATTATTACCAAAGTAACTAAAGCATGCTCGTTATGCTTTAAAGTGGATTATAAAGACTTTGAATATGCTAAAAGTATTATTGCTAGAAATTCTGGAATACTTGTTGATACTATTTTTCTAGAAAAAATAGAAATAAAGTATAAAATTCCACTAGAATATTTAAAAAATTCTAAAGAGGATTTAAAAAAAATAAATTTAAATGTTGAATTTTACAATGAAGAAGAGTGCTTTATATAGTATTCTTCTTTTTTCGACAAAAAAACATAAAATTATTACATAATTTGGGTTGATATTTCCAATTTTGGGTGATATAATAGAGAGGTTGGAAGGAGAGCCGTAAAAGGAGGAAAAAGGAATGAATACTAAAATTATGTTAGTAGACGACAATGCAGAATATTTATCATTACTTAAGGAATATATAAATGGTCAGCCAAATATGGAAGTAGTTCTTACCTCAACGGAACCTTTAAAAGTTTTAGACAATATTGAAAAATATAAACCAGATATTTTAGTTATAGATGTAATGATGCCGGAGAAAGAAGGTATAGATGTAATTAAAGATTTAAAAGCATCTAAGATTAAAAATAAACCGGGAGTTATAGTTATGTCTGGTCAAGGTCAAGATGTTATTACTCAAAAAGCCATGGCATATGGAGCCATGCACTATATAATTAAACCTTTTGAACTTTCTACTTTAGTTGAGAGAATAAAAGATTTTACAAATAATCAAGAAATAAGAACGTTATCAGAGGGAGATAAAGTATCTTATGTGATTTCTAATAAAAAATTATTAAACAAAGAAAAGACTATGGAAATGAAAGTTACAGAATTAATCCATGAAGTTGGTGTTCCAGCACATATTAGAGGATATCAATTTGTAAGAGAAGCTATACTTTTAGCAATTAAAAGTAGAGATTATATAGATTCTGTTACAAAAGTTTTATATCCATCTTTAGCAGAAGAATTTGATACTACTCCATCTAGAGTAGAAAGAGCTATTAGACATGCTATTGAAGTTGCTTGGAATAGAGGTTCAGTAGATGTGCATAATAGAGTATTTGGATATACTATTAATTCAAATAAAGGAAAGCCAACTAATGCAGAATTTATTGCTAAAATTGCAGATAAATTAGTAGTTGAAAATTGTTTAGTAAATTAAAACTATACTTGTAGTATAGTTTTTTTTTACATATTTAAATGTTGTATTACATATATATATAACTAGAGGAGATATATATGAAAAAATACAACATTTTTTTTGTTATAGGTATTATACTTTCTGTTACACTATTACCTTTTTTTTTAGTGGATAAAATAAAAATAATAGAGGATAAAGTAGAGGACAAAAAAGAAGATAAAAAGGAAAAAATAAATACAGAGAAAGATGTAAAAAAATACGTAGAAGAAGAAAAATCCGGACAAACTATTAGGGTAAGACATACTAAAACAGGGGAAGTAGTAGCTATGGATGTTAATGATTATTTAAGAGGTGTACTTCCTTCTGAAATGCCTCCATCTTTTGAATTAGAAGCACTAAAGGCACAAGCAGTTGTTGCTAGGACATATCTGTACAATAAGATAGAAGGAAATATTAATGGGCAAATACATAAAGATGCAGATATTTGTGATGATTTTGCACATTGTCAAGCATATCATCCTAAAGAAAAAATAATAGAAATTTGGAAAGGTAGAGGATTTACAGAAAGTCAAATCCAAGAGTATAAAGATAAAGTAAATAGAGCAGTAAATGAAACAACAGATGTAGTAATTAAATATAATAACAAATACATTAAAGCTTTCTTTCATGCAAATAGTGGAGGTATGACAGAAGATTGCAAATCTATATGGAATAAGGAAGATATACCATATTTAAAAGCGGTTGCAAGTTTAGGAGAAGAAGATCATAAATATTACAAAACACAAAATAAATTTACAAAACAAGAAGTAGAAAAAATAATTAGAGAAAAAATAGATAGTAATTATACATACCAAAAAGATATAGAAATAATAGAGTATACAGATAGTAAAAGAGCGTCTAAAGTAAAGATTGGAAACAATATATTAGAAGGTACAAAGGTAAGAGAAATTTTTAATTTGAAATCTACAAATTTTAACATTATTCTCTCAGATGATATTGTAGAATTTAATGTGACAGGATACGGACATGGTGTTGGTATGAGTCAAACTGGTGCAAATTACTATGCAAAACAAGGTAAAACATATGAAGAAATAATAAAACATTATTACCAAGGAGTAGATGTAATTAAAAATAAGTAACAGAAAAGAGGAAGATTATGAAAGTTAAATTAAATCAAGATGTAGAGAAAATTTTTAAAAGAAAAGAAGGATGTATAAAAAAAGAAACACCTAAAAGTAACGAAATTGAAATTAATACTAAAAATTTAGGAACTACTATATTAGTAGCAGGTATGTTTGTATTAACAGGATTTAGTCTGTTTCTTACAATGAAAACGTATAAAAACATGGATAAAGAAAATTACCAAAGTTATGTAGAAGAAAATGAAGTTAAACCAGTATCTGCTCCTTTAGAGCAAGAAGCTTTAGAAAAAAAGAAAGAGGAAGAAGCCCAAAGAAAAATAGAGGAAGAAAAAAAGAAAAAAGAAGAAGAAGCTAAAATAAAAGCTATAGAAGAGCAGAGAAAACAAAAAGAAATGTTAGCTAAAAAAGAAGCACAAAAACTGGAATTTACTCTTCCTATTACAGGAGAAATTTCTAAAGATTATTGTGTAGAAAGTGTAGTGTATTATCCTACTTTAGATGTATGGAAAACGCATGAAGGAATAGATATAAAAGCAGAACAGGGAGCAAGTATTTGTGCTATAGAATCTGGAAAGGTAATAGCAGTAAAACAAGATCCTTTGTATGGAAAAATAATAGTTATAGATCATGGTCAAGGATATAAAAGTATATATTGTAATTTAGAAGATGAAACTTTAGTAAAAGAAGGTGAAGCAGTAAAAAAAGGCAAGATAATTGCTAAAGTTGGAAGTAGTGCAATATGTGAAAAAAAAGAAAGTCCACATTTACATTTTGAAGTTACTAAAGATTCTAAATATATAAATCCAAAAAGTATTGTAAATTTTAATTAGAGGTGGTATTTGTGATTACATTAGAGATAGAAGAAAGAGTTTTAAAACTTGCAAATTATATAATAGAAAATAAAGCAACTGTTAGAAAAGCAGCTAAAAAATTTGGAGTAAGTAAGTCTACTGTTCATGTAGATGTTACTAAAAGACTTGAAAAAGTTAATAAATGTTTAGCAGAGGATATTAAAAAAGTATTAGAGGAAAATAAACTTGAAAGACATATTAGAGGTGGGCTTGCTACTAAACGTAAGTATAAAGAAAAAAAGAAATGTGCAGTATAGATAAATAATATATAAAAACACTAAAATCACTTGCAAATGTTGTCGTATTGTAATATAATTGTTACAAAGTTGAAAACAAAAAAGGAGGGGATTTTATGGTTTTTGGTCAAGATATTGGTATAGATTTAGGAACGGCAACTATACTTGTTTATTTAAAGGGAAAAGGAATAGTGTTAAGAGAGCCATCTGTTGTAGCAATAGATAAAGCTTCAAATGAAGTTTTAGCAGTAGGACAAGAGGCAAGAAGAATGCTTGGAAGAACGCCAGGTAGTATAATAGCTATGAGACCACTTAGAGAAGGTGTTATTTCAGATTACACAGTAACTGAAAAAATGTTAAAGTATTTTATAAATAAAATTAGTGGTAAATTTATTTTTGCACCAAGAATTATGATATGTATACCTTCTGGAGTAACAGAGGTTGAAAAAAAAGCAGTTGTAGATGCTGCAAAACATGCTGGAGCAAGGAAGGTATTTTTAATAGAAGAACCAATTGCAGCTGCAATTGGTGCAGGACTTGATATTTCTAAACCATATGGAAGTATGATTTTAGATATTGGTGGTGGAACAACTGATATAGCAGTTATTGCACTAGGTGGAGCGGTAAAAAGTAAGTCTATAAAAGTTGCTGGAGATAAATTTGATGAAGCAATTATTAGATATATAAAAAAAACACACAATATAATAATTGGAGAAAGAACAGCAGAGGATATAAAAATAAATATAGGATGTGTATATCCTAGACCACAAGTAGTTACAATGGTAGTTAAAGGTAGAGATTTAGCAACAGGATATCCTGTAGAATTTGAAATAAATTCAGATGAAATGTTAAAAGCTTTAGAAGAACCATCTAAAATGATTACAGAAGCTGTTCATTCAGTACTAGAAGAAACTCCACCAGAACTTTCAGCAGATATTAGTGAAAGAGGAATATATATAACAGGTGGCGGTGGTCTTGTATATGGCTTGGATAAATTAATTTCAGAAAAAATGAAAATTCCTGTTATGGTAGCAGAGGATGCAGTGTCATGTGTTGCTATTGGTACAGGTAAAGCTTTAGATCACTTAGAATATTTAGAAACAGGTAATGCATGCAAGGTTAAAAAATTTTAATAATAGATATACTCTTAAGTAGGAATAAACAGAAATGTTTATTCTTATTTTTTCTTGAACTTTTTTAAAAACTGTTGTATAATATATTTATCTTATGTAAATAAAGGAGTAGAAATGAAAAAAGTTGAATTATTAGCACCAGCAGGTAGCTTAGAAAAAGCTAAAGTAGCTTTTATGTATGGAGCAGATGCAATATATGCAGGAACTGCTAAACTTTCTCTTAGAACAAGAGCAGAGATGAATATAGATACATTAGAAGAAACAATAGAATATGCACATAGCTTAGGTAAAAAAGTATATGTTGCTTTAAATATTTATGCTAGAGATGAAGACTATGAAGAAATAGAAAAAGAAGTAGCACATCTTAGAGATATAAAAGCAGATGCTATTATTCTTGCAGATGGTGGAGTATTAGAGGTAGTAAAAAGAGTAGCACCAGATATGGAGATACACATTTCTACACAAGCAAATACAGTAAGTCTTCAAGCAGCTAAGTTTTGGAAAAGTATTGGAGCAAAAAGAGTAGTTCTTTCTAGAGAATTAAATAAAAAAGATTTTGAATATATAATGAAAAACAAACCAGAAGATTTAGAATGTGAAATGTTTATACATGGAGCAATATGTTATGCATATTCTGGTAGATGTTATTTAAGTAAATATTTAAATGGTAGATGTGCAAACCATGGGGATTGTGCACAACCTTGTAGATGGCAATATCAACTATTTGCTAGAGAAAAAAATAATCCAAATAGTATTATTGAACTTGATTCAGATGATAAAGGTACATATGTATTTTCTTCTAAGGATATGTGTTTAATTAGACAAATTCCAACTATTTGTAAAATGGAAATGGATAGTTTAAAAATAGAAGGAAGATTAAAAACAGATTATTATCTAGCTTGCGTAGTAAGAGCATATAGAAATGCAATAGATGATTATTATAAAGATCCAGATAATTTTGATTATACTAAATATTTAGCAGAACTTGAAAAGGTAAAAACAAGAGGTCTTTCTGAATTTTACTTTACAGATTCTAATAATCAAGATATTCACGATTATGATGGAAATTCAGATAATTTACAATATGAATATGCAGGAAGAGTAAAAAGAATACTTGAAAATGGTCTTGTAGAAATTGAAATTAAAAATAAATTATCTAATGGAGATAACTTAGAAGTATTAGATCCAAAAGATATATCTAAAAAAGAATTTGTTATTAAACAATTATATAATGACAAAACTTTAGAAGAGCAAGATACAGTAAATCCAGGTATAAAAGGACAAAGTATAGTACTTGAAATTCCTTATGAAGTAAAAGAAGGATATATTTTAAGAAGAAAAAAATAAGATACAAATATTGTATCTTATTTTTTTTAAAAGTAAGTAAATTTTATTTACATTTGCAAATATATATTATATTATATGCAATATAACACAACCTAATATAAGGAGGAAAAATATATGAACAAAAGAAGAGGAATAAGTTTAATAGTTTTAATAATTACAATTTTAGTTATGATAATTCTAGCGGGTGTTGTTGTAGTGTCATTACAAAAAAATAACCCAATACCAAAAGCAAAAGAAGCTGTATTTAAAACAGATATAGCACAGTATAAAACAGAACTTGCATCTGAGTTATCTAAAAAATATTTAAAAAATCCTGCATTTAAAAAGGATACTTTAAATGAAATAGAATACGAGAAAATAAAACAATATATAAAATCTTTTAATAGAAAATATGAAAACATTTTAGTTATAAGAGAAGGAGAAATTACTTTAAATAGTTGGAATTCACCTTTTGAATATCAATTGTTAGGTAGTTATATTCAACCTAAAATTGAAAAGGAATTAGGAAGAAAATTGGAAGTTACAGATTTCTTCTATGAATTAATGATTCCTAATACTAATAATAAAACATATTTATATAATTATGAAAATAATTTAATAGTAGAAGTAGATAAAAGCAAATTAGCTAAAAGGCAAGCAGTTTGGTGGTGGAGAGAAACTGGAGAAAACTATGAATATTTTGTAAATGATACTAAAAGAGCTCAGTTAATGGATTTCTTAAAAGAAGAGGGAATTACAGATATTTATATAGATTATGGTGCAGACAATTTTAAAAATAATCCAGATTTTATTAGAAAAATAGTAAAAGAAGCATATGATAGAAATATAGCTACAGAAGTACTTTGGGGAAGTGTTAACTATATTAGAGATGATAAATTTCAAAGCGGTGTAGTAGATAAATTTGAATTAGTAGAAAATTATAATAAATCTAGTAAATATAACGAAAAAATAAAAGGTATACATTATGATATAGAAATTCATACAAGAGATCAAATTACAGATATTGTTCCTTGGAAGTATAGTAATTCTGAAAGTGAAAAAATAAGCAATAGAAAAGTAGGTTTTGTAAACCTTGTTTCAAAAGCTTATTCAGTAGCAAAAAGCAAAAATTTATCTATAGCTTTTGATGTTCCACCATTACATTATGCAGCAACAACAGTAATATATAATGGTGAGGAAAAAAGTTTGCTTGAGTTTATTGCAAAAAATTCTGATTATATGTCATTAATGGCGTATAAAAATGATGCTGTAAAATTATTTAGATATGTATGTCTTCCTAGTGATACAGAATATGATAAATCAAGTGGAAGATTATCATATACAGAATATTTAAATGAATCTACAGGTAAAATGTCAGGAACAAAATATTTTGAAGATGGTACATTAAGAAATACTGCAAGTGCTTATGAATTAGCATTAAAACATAGAAAAAATATAATGGTAGGTGTTGTTATTAATTCTGAAAATACAAGAGATGATTTTGGACCTTTAGGAAAAACAAGAATGAAAGAAGTATTAAATGAATTTTCAGGTATTATATCGGATCCACAAAAAGATATAGTTGTAGGAAGTCGTAGTTTAAAAGAACAATCTATAACAAAATGTAATTTTAAAAATGTTCCATTTGATCATTATTTCTTTGGATATCATAAGGCTATAGAGCTTATGCAAATGACAAAATAAAAGGATTAGTTTTCTAATCCTTTATTTTTATACCTAATATTTTTAAGAAAGATACTGCTTGCATAGTAGTAAATATAGCACCTTTTAA
>RCNI01000079.1_pt1 | contig 60236 bp, 94 predicted proteins | sample 2041151 | NCBI WGS metagenome assembly RCNI01 (sample SAMN09708214, study PRJNA481090) | feces metagenome | isolation source: feces | place: Antarctica: Albino Rookery
TATTATTATTATTATTATTATAAATAAAATCAAAAACATTAACTACCACTCTTCTTTTATAAAAATATATCAAAAAACAAATCTATAATTATTACACATACAACTATTATACATAATATCATAAAGGCGACGCTTGCCATTATTGGATATACCACAATAGCAAAACAAAAGAAAAACAACAATAGTATTATTTGCATAAATCACTTCCTACTAATAAATAAGCCACTAGAAATAGTGGCTATATAATTTAAACTCCAGTAGAACCAAATCCACCTCTATCATCAAATTCCCAGTTTTCTATTCCTACTTCTTCAACTACATCAATATCAGACAATGGTAATATTTCTAATTGACACAATCTAGTTCCTTTAGGAATAAAAATCTCTCTAGTTGCTATTGGAACTATACTTTGTATTAATTCATTGGCAGTCTTTCCAGCGGTATTTGAATCATCTGAACATACCCGTGCTATAAAGTCTTTGAATGCATTTGTTAAATCATCAGATGTGATAGGTGCAAAGACTGGCATACCAATTCTATCTTCTTTCCCAGAATAAGAACTATCTATAAGACCTACGCTATTAGTTTGTATGATTCCAAATTTCTTAAATGTAGAACTTCTTGGTTTTAAATCGGCTTTATAACCTTCTGGAACTTTAATTGATACACCCATATCTATTATTTTAAATTCGCCGGGCTTTATAGTTACATCTTCTGCAGTATATAAATCTATTGCATTTGAATGTTCTCTTCCTCCAATATAACAAGGTACAGGATTATCTTTCACGTGGTTTAATATTAATAGTTTTTTCATTTTATCACTCCTCTTATTATATATTTTCACTTTCTTTATAATCTATAATTTCAACTGATTTAATAATAAAATCATAATACATAGAATCGTCTGTTATCTTCTGTTCGACAGACCATTCTTTTAAAAACACTCTAGAACCTTTACTAGCATATTTGTTTAAATATTTAGCAGTAGAACCAAAGCAAGTCATATAAACAAACGATACATCCTTCTCTCCTTCTTTAACATATTCTTTAGGGATAGCTATAACTCCCTTAGCTACATCTACCCCGTTATATGTTTTTAATTCAAAATCTTTCGTAATTCTTCCAACTACTGGAAACAACTTCATTTAATCACCTCTTATTTTTTATTAATTATTGTAGTTCCTTTCTTATTTTGCTCTTGTTCAATTTCCTGTCTTCTTTGTTCCAATGTCTTCTTACTCATTTATACCTCCCATATTTCGCTAGACTCATCTTCAAGTTCTACTTCTTGTTCTAAGTCTTTAGCTTTTGTTAATAAACCGTATATTCTTCTTGTGTTGCTGTCGTAACCGAACAACACATCTTCATTCACTTTACCAGCACCTCTGTTCTTAACAAGATAAGCAAATAAAGAGAATTCTTCTTCCAGAATCTTTTTAAGTTCGTCAAAAGGTAACTTTTTAGCCATATATATATCAGCAAATTTCTGGATAAAGTAAGCTCTTTCGTGGTCTTTAGCCTTCATTAAAAACATAATATTATGTGCCAAGTTCGCAAAGGATGCAGAACCTCTTATATTATATTGGTCATACCTTTGTATAGGTTTAACTCTACCAGTTTTAGCATTTATAAAATCTGGGTCAGAATTTAATGTTTGTTTAGTAGGATGTGCAAATAAAAATATGTGAGCATTATGAGTTCTACAAAACTCTGCTAAACATCTGGAAAAATGTTCTTCACCTTCATATTGACCCATACCTTTAACGGCAGTTGATAATATAGATAAATTGTCAATAAAGAAAAACTTAACACCAAATCTCTTATTTAAATTTGAGAAATGTTTAAGCATTAAGTAGCCATCGGATTTACCACCATCATATATATATAATCTACCTTTGACAGCTTTATCAATCTGTTCTTCATAATCCTGTTTAATATAAGTCAAATACTCTCCTTCTCTAAAAGGGTGTTCTTTTAATTCAACTGCATTCTTGCCACCTATAACTGCGTACAACCAAGCCTTTAATGTAGAGTTGGTTAACTCCCCAGAATACACTCCTACTTTCTGGTTAAGAGAAGTAAATCCTTTAACCATATTACATAACACAGTAGATTTACCAACTCCAGATGGTGCTACAATTATTGTATTTTCTCCAAGTCTTATACCACCCATAATTCTATCGAATTGATTTATACCGCAAGAGTAAAGTTCTATATTAACTCCATCTGCTGTTGAAACTGATTCAAGAGGTATAAATCCATCTAATTCAACTACTTCTGGATTTCTTACAGCTTTATAAAAGAATTCTGAGTTCTGCATATAAGCATCATTTACATCTTTGTACTTACCTAGATTTAATTTATGTAACATAGCAAAATCCAGTCTTGTTTTAGCTAGGTCAAAACCCTTTTTCCCAGCGTCGTCATTGTCGTAACATAATACTATGTTGTTAAAATTAGACAATAAATCCCACTCTAATGTTATCCATTCGTGGGAACTTGCTCCATTTGGCATCGATACAACATTGTCTATACCAGCCTCTAACAATGTTAAAGCATCAATCCTACCTTCTGTAATATATAAAGTATCCTGTTCAAAATTTATATTTTCTCTATTCCATAAAGCCTGTCTTGACCCTTTAGCCATATAAATTAATTTTTCTGGAGTCCTATAAGTTACATTAACAATTCTATCATCTTTATATGTAGCAAATATATATTTGCTTTCATTCAGATCTGTTTTAACATTATACTTATTTAATGTTGCCAGAGATATACCTCTCGACTCCATATATTTACTTAATCTACTATCTGCTGTTAAGGATTTAAATCTAGATGTATCAACAACTAACTGAGGCTTCTCTTCTTTTACTTCGTTAGTATCTTGATAATTCACTCTTTCTTGAATCCCCAGATGTGCTAGTAAATGATTCATATTTCCGTGAGCGTGGCAAGAGGCTCTCTTGCAGTCATATAAACCAGTAGTTTTATTTAAATAAAACTTATGTTTATCACTTTCACAATATGGACAAGTAGAAACTATTTCATTACCATATTCGTGGTACTCTCCTAATTTCGGAAGTACTAATTCAATAGCTTTTTCTAAACTTATCATACAACCTCCTATAAAAATACATTACAATCCCTTTGTGTTATTATTGTATTTGGGACTTCATCTTCTTTATGATATTTGCCACCTAATAAGAAATCACCTGTATGAGTCAACACCCAAGACATATCCATCCAAGTTTCTCCAGATTTTTTAGCAATCCAATCTTGTTCTCCAGCATAACTTATAGCGTCCTTAATTTTCTCTGGAGAGAAATTTTCTAATGCCACTCTTAAAGCATTAACTCTTCTAGGGGTCATACTAACAATTCTTGGTAATGTCGGTATGCTTTTATAGTGATTAATTATATCTAGTTCAACTTCTGAAAACTCTGACATATCTTTAAGTTCTTTCTTAGGCCTTTTTATCACAACTTTGCTAGTCTTTTCTGGAGTAAAAAACTCTGCAAACTTATCAAAATTGTATTCTAAATCTATTTTTCCTTTATCCCAGTTAAAATTTAAGCATTCTATACTACTTATTTTATTAAGGGAAGTCTGAACATCTGATGAAGACTTAATAAAAGCTGGATACGCATCGCATATCTCTTTTGACGTAAAGAATGTTTTAAACATATTTTGCTTAATATAATTTAATACTATAATATCTTTATAGTCTAAACCAGCATTTATACATTTTACTTGTAGTTCTGTGCTAATCATAATTCCTCCTTTTAATCTAAATTTACATATTCCACTTCTTCTGGTAAGAAAGCTGTTCCATTAAGTACAGCAAGTATATATTCAAGAAATACAATCAATTGATTCATATTTATTTGTCTATATTGTTTATTACCCTCTATTCTACATAGTATTTCATTTAAAAAGTTATCAAACCTACAACCCGGGCAATGCATACATCCGAGATAATCTCGGCAAACTCTAGATTTTGCATAATTGTTTCTTAATATATAAATATATCTAGTTACTACTACCATAGCATCTATATTATCCAACTGTATCCATCTGTGTTGCTTACACATAATAGTCTCACAGCAACTATTTCTATATAAATCTGCTAATTCAAATATATTTTTAACTCTACTTCTTACTAATATCATTTATTCCTCCTAATCTAAATCTATACCACTATTTATAAACCCAAATGAAAATAAAAGCAATAATAGGGCAGTTTCTTTTGTAGATTTTTCTATATTATCATCATCAATAATTTCGCATATTATGTGATTAGTCCTGCACAAAGAACAACTACCACAGTCAGCTCTACTACATAAACTAGAATATATTTCTGTTAAAGGATCATCAATATCATTTCTTACTGCATATTTATGAGCAGTTATAAAAATTGCACTTTGCATTTGATGTGCTTTTATTACAGATTCTAAACAATATCTTGAATACATTGTGTTACCTATTAATGTATTTTTAAACAGCCATTCTATTAAATCGTTGTTCATATTATTATCACCTACTAATCTAAATCAATATTTTTTATATCACCAAATAATATAGTATATAATATAATTTGTATTATATTTATTTTAATTTTTATATCGAAATCTAAACTATATAATATACGAAAAACATTTTTTACATCACAGAGAGAACATATATTACAGCTTGTTCTACGACATATATTATCCATATAATAGTCTAAATTATAATATTCGTTCCTAATTAAGTAAAGATGGCATTTTGCCATCACTCTAGCATTCTTATCCGTTGTTTTAGATAGTCTTTCTATACGTTGCTTCCAGCGCTCTATATCCCATCCGTTATATTCTAATTCTTTATTTAGAAATGATAATAATTGTAAAGTGTTTTCCATTACTAATGCCTCCTTTTAATCTAAATCTATTAATTTAACACTATTTTCCAATCCCATCTTTTGTAATAAAAAAGAATAAATATACATATACATACTATAATTTAAATCAATATATTTATTATCTATAAAGAAGAATACATCACATAATGTACATCTTTCACAGGATAGACTTAAATTATCACAATATTCATTTCTTAATTGACGGGTTAATTCTTTATTATATTTGTTTCTAACCAAATATCTTGCAAGATATACTATCATTACAGTTTCTAATTGCTTTTTATTGATTATTGTATTCAACTCGCTATTCACACCTTCTATGTCAAGACACATATTCTGAAATACTCCAATAGGATTTAATATATCTATATCATTCATTACACACTCTCCTTAATCTAAATCAATACAACTTAATTCCTCTGGGAAAACAGCAGTATCATTTGCAATAGCAATCAAACATTCAGTCATATATATTTTTTCATTTACAGGCACAGCTCTATATTTAAGTACGTCAATTGCAGTATATAGGTATTCACATCCGGGGCAAGTATCACAGCTAAAATCAGCACAGCGTTTAGTTATTTCTATATTATTTCTTAAATAATATAAGTCTTCAGCCAAGTTGATAAATAGACTTTTTCTTATCGCATCACCAAAGAGAGCGTATTTGTTTCTTGATTTTATAAATGACAATACACCCGCTGGCTTTACATCTACACATCTTATTGGTATTACTCCGAACCTTCTACTTTCTGTTATTTGAATTTCTTGTAATTTATTTAATAAAATAATCATATTCTCTCCTTTATAAAAATAGCAGGGATAAACCCTGCCGTATTATCTGTTATCTTCTGTCATTCTTCCTCTAAGCACTGGTGCTTTAGGATTATCTGACTCAGCATAGTTTAAAATAATGTTATACATTCTTCCATCTAATTCTACTGTTCCAGATAAGAACTCTTGTCCATCTGATTTTCTAACTCTCTTCCATAACGATATTGCTCCGTTTGTATCAAATTGTTTGTCTTTTGCCATTGTATCATTCCTCCTAATATATTATTTATTTAATTGTTTCCATACTTTTTTCAAATAATCGTTTTTCATATATAATGCTTTTGTTATTGAAGAACCAGTCGCTTTTCTATATTTATCTAATACATCATCTCTTAGTTCTTCTGGTAAGTTGTTAATTAATTCTATACATTTCTCCCTAGAGAAATCATCTTCTTCATTTAATTCTTTTTGACTAAAATCTCCCTTTCTATCTGGGTTATCAATATCGTCTTCATCAGTATTAATATGAAAGAATTTTAATAAGAAGTATCTTTCAGCATATGTTAGTGCTGACCCTAACCCCTTTTCCCAATCATTCATACCAGATGCATAGAATAGATTTTCATCTTTATCGCCAGTTTCAACATCTATCCAAGTAAATTTAAATGTGACACCATACCACATTTCTGACTTGCTTCCTGCTTTAGCTGAATAATCTATTCTTTCTTTGCTTACATTAATTATCTCCTGCTTTAATAGTAATCCAACATCATTCATTATTGGTTTTAAATTCTCTAATACTTTTCCTCCAGATACATACTGATAACCAAAAGACTTAGTGTCTTTTCCTAACCCAACAACTCTTTTCTGCATTTCTAATAATTTCGCATATATACCTATACCCATACTTAATCCTCCTAATAATTCTTATATATAGTTTTCTTTACGTTACTCTTGTTATACAACGCATTCTCAAGAGCTTGTTTCATTTCTTCATTAACTTTCTTGTTTTTCTTAGGCGGTTTGACATTCTTCTTCATATTTAATCATCTCCTTTCTAAATTGTTCTTTAGTAAATAACTTCTGGTTAGAAGAACCAAAATAACTATCACTATCTACTGGCATTTGTAATGAATCAATATATCTACCTGCTATCAAAACGTCAACATAATGACTTAAGAAACATTTTAATATAGGGTCTTTTGCAATTTCTTCAATATTATATCCAGTCCAAAGCCAGACATTTTTTCCTCTTTTATGAAGAAAAGTATATAATTCTGGAAGAAAAATATATAGAGCTTTTCTATTGTATTCTGTTAAAGGCTCTCCGCCAAGAATACTAAGACCACTAATACTTTCATCAGACAACATTTCTTGCAAGTCTTCTACTGTTGAATAATCAAACTCTATACCGTTTTCTTTATCCCAGAGTTGACTGTTGTGGCAGTTTTCACATCTAAATTCGCAACCAGCAAACCATAGTGTTACTCTTATACCTTCTCCATTAACCATATCTCCGTTAGTGATATTAACATATTTAGCCATCTGACCACCTCTTTTATTATTTTATTTCTGCATATAATACTTTACCAGCATCTAAAATCTTTCTTAGGTTCTTTATAGTGCTTTCAGTTACACAGTATTTATCAATTTCAATCTTATCTAAGACTTCATTAGTTATAATATATAAGTCGCCATAGTCTTTACATTTAATTTTGTGTTTTTTATCATCTAATACTTTTAAAAACACCTTAGCACATTCTTCTTGTCCGTGTATAATACTATTGCACCATATATTATAAAATACTGTATATTTATTTATCTCTAAATCCTTGTCAAACATAAAAACGGTTATCATATTCATCATAACTCACCTCTTATTTATTCTTATTTTCTAAATGTTTCTTTCTTAAATATCTAATTATATCAGATAATTTCCATACTGCTAATACTATTAAAGCAACTTGTACTGGAGCAGTTATATGTGTTAAAAAGTGATTTAACATTCTTCTGTTCACCTCCTTTTATAATATATGCAAGTGGGAACAAATCCCACCTACATTGATTTTCTATCCTTTACTTCTGCCATCTTAGAATCATTAAGAGTTCTATCTCCGCCTTTTCTAGACCAACCAAGGTAGCCACATACTCTATTTATTTCTGTGATATTCTCACTTCCACAATAAGGACATACTTTACCCCAGTCTTGACCAGTCTTACCACAATGCTCGCATTGGCAAGAAGAGAAGTTTATTCCTTGGTAAAACCCTTTATGAAGTCCTCTAACTATAATATTTTTTAAAGCAACCATATTGTTAGTTTTAGGTATTCTAACATATTGTATATGACCACCATTTGTCATATGGAATAATTCTTCTTCCTTATTTTGTTTTTCCAGAGGAGTTATCTCTTCTCCAACAAAACAATGGAATGAATTTGTAAAGTATTCTTTATCAGATACTTTAGGTATTACTCCATATTTATCTCTAAATTGTTGCAACTGAGTTCCACATAGGCTTTCAGCTGGAGTTCCATAAATTGCATATAAATGGCCATCTATCTTCTTAAATTCATCCACTTTGTTGTTAATATGTTTCATAACCTCAACAGCAAATGAATTATCTTCTGCAATAGATTTACCAGTAGCAAGTTCTGTTAGTTCGTGTAATGCCGTAATTCCAAATGATGCAGTCCAGCTTTCTAATAAAGGAGCTATTCTATCTTCTGGTTTTAAGAAACCTTTATATGCTCCACCCTGTGTAAACATCAATGGATTAGAGCTTGCTTTAGCTTTTCCAAGATATTCGTATCTCTGGATATGTAGTTGTCTTATCATTTCCAGATAATAATCAAGTACATCAAAGAAAGGTTTTTCTTCATCTTTTGATTGCATATATATCATTGGAAGATTTAAACTAACTGCTCCTATATTACCTCTACCTTCAAATACTAATTCATTAGTATCTGGGTCACGATAATCACTAAGATATGCTCTGCATCCCATAGGCGAAACAACTTTATTTTCTCTTATATGACCACTTCCTATGTAATCTGGGTACATATGTCGAGAAGAACATTTAATAGCCAAATCAAACAGCCATTCATACTCTTTATCTTTGCTATGTAGTTCTTCATCATAAATAAATACCAACTTAGGAAATATACAAGTTTTCTTAAAACCAACTTCGCCATGTCCTTCCATTCTGACTTCTAAAATTGCTTTAGAAATATCAGCACAAAATTCACTATTACCTCTACCAAAAGTTAATGTAGTAAAAGGATAAGACCCTCTTGCACTAACAACAGTATTGAATTTAATTTCAAGTCCTTGTATAGCTTGTTTTAATTCTCTATAAGCATAACACCTTGCCTTTTTATATACTAAAGTATCGCAGTATCCAATCAACTGCTCTATCATATTTTTATACCATTCTATTGATTTTATATAATACTTTTCAAGTATTATATCAACTTCTGGAATAGTTAAACCCTACCACTTCGTATGTTTCCATACACAGCAAATTGCCGTTGTGGCTCGACTATCTCTTCATTCCCATTTGTATTAAATGAGAGTTGTCACGCACTTCGAACGGTGTATAATCCGTCCTACATTAAGGCTTACGCCCCCGCTACATTCATCGCGGGTAGTCTGTACACTTTAATTATATTTCCAATAATATCCATATGCTTTAGTATTATTTTTTAAAGCTCTAATAATACCAGATATTTTTTTACTTGATATAATCCTTCATATCATATAATGTATTTAAACTTTTCCATATGAAACTCCTCAATATAATTCTTAGCACGGTATTGCCTGCTATCTTTCGAAAGACCGTAGGTTCTCTTAGTCAGCGTATTCGTCTCTTGGATAAAGCCCATATCGTTAATGAGCGAGTCTTATCTAACTGATACCGTTAGCCTAGATTAAACTAGACACCCTATTCACTTAGGTTCACGTGATTTTTATTCGGCAATTTATTTTTACCGAAATGTTGTGCAGATTCTACCATCATTATATCAGCAAGTTGCCCAACAGCTACTTTAATATCTTTGGGCTCTGTGTAATGATAACCCTCTAAATCAAATCCAGATTTCAGAATTGTTTTAGCATCCATAAGAGTACAATTGAATTGCCTTAATAATAAATCTTTAAGGTCGTGAATATATATATATCCAACTTTCATAGCCTGTCTTACATTGATAGGAATATACATTTCTTGGTAAAGTTCTTTATTAACAATACCAGCTATTTCTGTTCTCTGGGTAGAAATATAATCAGAGTTGCTATTACTATTACTTCTGTCCTTTTCGTTCATAGTTTTACTAATTTGATTTCTTATATCTTTTAATAAAAGGTATTCCATATCTGTCTTATAATTTCTGTAATCTTTATAAGACTTAGCGACAGCTGGATTTACAATATCCAGCGCCTTTTCTACATATCCGTGTAATTTATTCACAGATATTTCTTCACCTTTTACATTCTTTTCTACTATTGCTAGTATTAAACTGATGTCTTCATCAGACACACTTTCATTTATCCTATTGGAAGATTTTTTAACAGCATTAACTATCTTATTGGAATTAAAATCTTCATAGGTTTTATCTCTTTTTATAACTTTCAATTGTACCTCCTTTAAAGCCAACCTAGATTTTTAAAAGCCTGTATTAATTCATCTCTTGTAACTTTATTATTATTTAAGAATTCGATAACTGAATCTGGTATTGATTCAAAATATACTGTCGATAAGCCAAACGTATCACAGGAAAGTATTGTATACCAACTACTAGTTTGTAGATTGTATTGTATTTCCTCTTTCATTACTTTTATATTACCGTCAATTTGTTTCAATGCTCCTAATACGCTTTCTAATGGCGGTCTTTCTGGTATGTCAAACTTTTCCCAGAATAGAGTAGGGTATACATCCCTCTTATGACTTCTGCCATCGATATCAAATGTATGTTGATAACTATAGTTAGTAAAAGCAACAAATATAGGATAATTAAGCCTATCTACTATATCAACTATTTTTCCATCGCCATAAACTGAACTCCAAACCTTATCACCAATTTTTGCATCTTTAAATCCATAACGCATATTAATCTCCTTTCTTTTTTTCAAAAATTATATATTTATCTTTAAATCTAATATTCATATTATTACTTTTAGCCACGGGTTTTATAACATTATCATAAAACACATCCTCGTAATCTAAATAATTCTTTAACTGCTCATAGTTAAATTTTATTTTATTAGTTTGAGATAATATTAGATTTAATTTTGTTCTTTCTCTTTCCACACTATACCTCCAATAGAATAATAATAATAGGGAGTATAAGCTCCCTATTATATATATCATTATTTTAGAGAAATGTTAGTTGCTTTTATTCTGTTGATAATATTCATATATTTCTGTCTAACCCAGCCTTGTGAATAATTATACTTAACAGCAGTCTTCTTATGCCCGTTTTCAAGATAATATATACAGAAATTATAGTCTTCTTCTCCTATCATTTCTTTTATATTGTTGATTAATAATTGATTAATTATATCATTATAATTATCAACTACATCTTCTTCTTTTTCCAGATAGTCGTTTTCTAATTTAGATACAACTCTATCTAACTGAGCATTAGTTTTAATCGCACAACCAAATGAATTATCTTTTGCTACCTCCTTTCTAAAATGTCTTCTTAACGCTTTATCTTGGTCTTCGGCATCGAAGACCTTATATATAAAGTAGCAATAAATTGCTACTTCATATATATCTTCTGGTGTGTAGTTATTATATATGCAAGACTTTTTAAGCAAACTATAATTTCTCTTATATAGTTTATTAAAATTATTTAATTTGTTTGTCATAATCACCACTCCAGTTGCACTCTTGATGGAATAACTCATCATCTACAACATCATACATTTCTCCTAAATTAATACATTCGTGACATTTACTACATTCTAGATACTTGCCAGAATGTTTAACAATATTTCTAGCATTAACTTTACCTGTGTTAATATCCACTACATACTCTGGCTTTAAGCCACCAACTGATTGATATAATATCTCGCTATTTTCGTAATCAACAATAACAGCTCTTTTTACCTCTGGAAAAGAAGTTGAACTAAAATTAGGTATGCTATAATTCCAACCATAATAGTCTGTAAGTCTTTTGTATTTATATTTGCTACTGGAATATTTTGATACATATTGCTTTTCAATAGTCTTAAATTCTCCAGTAATTCTATTTAACTCTGGGATTAAAGAATTTAACTCATACCATTTTTTCAAATCTAAGAACTCATCAGCACTATGTGGATTATAATATCCTACACTAATATTAACCCCCGGCTTTAAATCACGCCAAGAATCTATATCTGTGTAAGAACCTGTCGCATCAACTCCATTAAGAACATTATTTACAGCCTCGTGTAATGCTTCATCACAATATCCGTGTTTAAAACCGAGAATGTCATTATCTCCTCTTCTATCAAGTTCAATAAATGCTACAACATTACTCTTAACAAGTCCAACAAATTCTCCATCTCTAGATAATTTAGTAGCTCCTATTCTTCCTACTTCTTCATCTGCAGTAATTACAAAGTTAATATCTTTGCAATGATTCAATATTAAGTTTATCCCAGCTCTGTCATCTGCACCTAATATTGCATTTCTTTTAAATAAAATACCGTCTGCCTCAAATACAGGTTTATGATACTCTGCATCGTCTTTGGCAACCGTATCCATATGGCTAACAAACGCAACACCTTTCTTATTTAAAGAATAAAACATTCCATCACACTCAGTATACTCCACTTCTCTATAATTTAAATACTCTCTTATATAATCTGATAATTCCTCTTGATTTAATACATATATTAATTTATTTAACATAATCCCTCCTAATTTATCCTATTAGTGCTTTTCTAATATTATGTAGATATATTCTTTCTTCTTTAAGTCTCTCTTCTATTTTCTGCTTTTCCTCTATTAACTTATCATAATCAATTTTCTTTTGTTTAAAAGTTTCAACAAGAGCTCTTAATACGCTCTTGTTTATATCACTCTCTAAATTTTCAGAAGATATTTTAGGCTTATAACAAGTTATAAGATTGCTGTCTGAAACTATTAATAATTGACTTTCGTAATCTATGCTGTATTTAACATTATCATCAGACGTTATTAATACAGCTCTATTCATTACTTCTTTAATCATTTCTCTTATTTCTGCCGCATCCTTATCTCCTTCGACTGGCAGTCTTTCAATAAATCTATTCATAAAATGAGTAGTTATAGCCATTATTATCTTCCCCCTTGCAGACATTCGCCATCTTTAAAATTGTGAGGCATTCTACTTCCTCCAGTATTATGATATGTTATAAATGCATCATTATAGTCATCTATAACATCCATATATTTGCTTACATATAAACGATTAGCAGTAGTTTTACATCTGCAATTTTGAACAAAGAAAGTGTCTATATAAGGATACGCTGTATATGGATTTAATTCATTTTTAATTTCTACATATACATTATCATCGCTACTAAGCTCAATGATTTCACCTTTGTCTACAAACGTATATTCTCCATATGTCTGTGCTTTTAAATGTATCCAATTATTTTTTTCTGCATATTGAGTAAACAAACCAACAAAAGCATCATTTGTTGTATATATACGGTCTAAGAAGACTCTTCCTTCAAATCTATCACCGTGTAAATCCCATATAATAGCTCTACCAAGAATTTTTCCGTCTTTTTCTTGAAGAATAAGCATTCTTGCATTTTCTTCATATAACTTAAATGCACCACGTCTTCCTAATACATCGTATCTCATACAAGAATTCCATAAAGTTCCAATACCGTTTGAGCTATAATTTGTTTCACTATAATACTTAGTAATATCTTTTCCAGATACTATTTTAAAGTCTGCAGAAATTTCTTTATTTAAGCAAGCTAATAATGAATCTATTTCTGGCTGAGGCAAATCATCATATTTAGTTTTATATATTTCTAATAGAACTTTAATAGGTCTTGCTCTTTTACCATACTTAGCACGTAAGTCTTTATTGTAGTAATCAAAATTAAACTCTTGAAATTTATTTACTGGTATATATTCTATATATGGAGTGCCATCTTGAATCACAAAGCTGAAATAGTTCTTATCAGTATCTCTTACATCTAATCCTTTAATTTTATCATAAAAAGAAGAACCAAAAGAATTAAAAGATAATGCCTCTTCTATTGAAGAATCAGCATTGAATTGTAATTTTGCTCTTGAAACTATTTCCAGATTTCTTTTTTGAGCTTTAAATACAGTTGGGTTGTTAGATTTTACATCTATGAGACAATATCTAACCCTATCTGATTTTGCAATAGCAAATACTTCATATGTATTATCTTTTATTTTATCAACAGCCTTATTTAATGTTTTGCTTAGTGCTACTAGAGCAACGTTTTTTACTTTTACTAAATCTCCAATTATAATTTCAGTTGACATCTAATTTTCCTCCTTAATATTGTTTATATTTTCTACTAATTTAAGTATTTTTTCTACATCTTCTTTTTTGACTTTTATTTCAGTCATATTTGGTGCAAGTCTTAATATGTTCAACTCAGAATCGTATAATGTAAGTATATCTGGGTAAAGAAGTAGCCCCGGCTCAATTCCACGCTCATCATCTCTTATAACTTCTACACAGTTATAATTTTGATTTTCTAAAATATCTCCTTCGATATTAAAGTTACATTTACATCTTGGTTTTAATTTTAAATTTATAAACATAATTCCTCCTAATTAAAAAGGGCTGGAGAACCAGCCCATAATATTTACTACTTGACTAAATCATTTTATAAAGGTCTTTACGAAGACATAAATCTAGTTCACCATACAGATAACCGTCTCCATCATCATATCTATAAACCATTAAGTCTTCTCCTATTTGTAGTATATCCAACTCTCTGTCAATTATATTTAAAGATTCTTCAGATAGGAAATACATACCTTTTCTTAATGCTCCATCATCATCAAACTCCCAGCCATGTTTTCTTAAAGTTGTTAAGTTGAAGATTTTAGCTTTAGTAACTGCTATTGAGCTTGAATCAAGAAGTTCATTGTTGTCAACTACAATTCTTTCGCTGTCTTCTTTTAACACGATTGTACCAAACTCTGTTTCTTTTAAAACCTCAACACATAATAAAGCTCCATCTAATAATAACATTTTTTTCATATTCTACCTCCAGATTTTATAATATATTTTATGATTGTTGCTTAAATATTATACGAGAAAGCAACTAAAGTTGCAATCTCGCTATGTTTCCTTATAATGGCTAATCTCTTAATTCAATTAATCCAGCATCTAATTCCCAAGATTGTATTGTATATGTTTTACCTCTATACGTAAACTCTATTATTCCTTTAGTATCATTTACTGATGCCACAAATGATTTATCGATAGTGTGTGTCATATTTGGAGCTATGAATTTCTTATCACCATATAGTAAACCAGAATCTTTACCAAAATGACATCCTAATTTTCTTAATTTTCTTAAGTCTAGGATGTGTATATAAAATACTTCATCTTCTGGGATAATAAATAAGTCTTGTTTTTCAACATTAAATCTATCACCATCTCTATCTACAATATAGTATCCGAAACCATCTCCTACAATTTTAAACACAGTACCAGCTTTATAACCTTCTTGGTCTTTAATAAGTATTGCAGATTTAACATCTACACAATCATCATCACAGTCATCTGCATAAGATACTGCTTTTGCTAGATTTCCAGAATTGCACCAAACTCTTCTCTCTCTATCATTAAATCTGACTAAAAACTCTCCACCGTCATCATTTCTATAATCATCAGCAACCCCAATCATTCCTGTTGTATAAAAACCTTTAGGTGAATCATTGATAGCAATAACAGTATCTCCTACCTCTATATCTGTAAGTCTGTTAAGATTTCCAACTTCGCACCAAACTCTTCTAGTTCTGTTATCAAACTTCACTAATACTTCAGAACCATTTGCTCTTATATCATTTACAGTACCTTCCATTCCCTCTGAATAAAAACCTCTAGTTGAATCATTGATAGCTGCTACTCTCTCATCAATTTTAAACATACAACCCTCTCCTTTTTCTTCTAATTTATTTACTGGTATCCATACTTTGTTTCCGTTGAAATCAACTAATGCGTTTACACCATTAACTCTCTCAACTACACCTGTCATACCTATTGAGTATAAGCCTTTTTTTACAGAATCCATAACCACTCTGACATTCATTCCTTTTACTATTGCCATATTTGCTACCTCCGTTATTTATTTAATATAGAGCAGATTCTCTCTGCTCCTTGTTTATTTAACAATATAGACTTCTTTTCAGATATTGAAAGAAATCTTTTAAAAACATAAAATTTACCATTAAAACACACAACAGAATAAGGATATAATTCCTTTCTGGGATTAAAAATATCCATATCTGTAGCTAATTTGCTTATTTTTGCTATCATTATATATATTACTTTTCCTCGTTTTTGTTAGTTAAAATCTCTGCTAGTCAAATATACTCCGTATTTCTCATTGATTGCATCAATGTATGATTTAATATCAAATTTGCTATCAATTTCGTCTAATTCATACATATCTGTATTTCCGATTTCTGTCAGCTCCTCATTTGTTTCCACCAATTTCATTGGTGTTATTCTTATTTTGTTATCTCTAACAATAACAAGAAGAGTGTTCCATTTTTCGTGGCAAATACTTATTAATTGTTTCTTCATAATTCCTCCTTATAATTCGCTTAATGCTTTAGTTACTCCTGTACTGAAACAATGAATAACTATATCGTCTTTATTAAATCTAATAAAATCACCATTATAGTGCATAGTAAACAATACATAATCTTTAGCATAACTAGCTCCTACTATAAAACCATCAGATGTTTCTCCCAGAAATTTCCATTCAAGATTATCTGGAGAAAGTTTTGTCCCAGATAGTTCTTGTAAACATATTAATGCAAAATCTTGCACATATCTTATTGATGCATTATGCTCCGCTCTTAAATAGTCTATATAATAATGACTGGGAACAGTCATTTTCTTTACAACATCTAATTTAGAGTTATTAATAACTGTTCTCACATTATTTTCTACTCCATTTACAAACAATTGTACGTTTTTGACATCATTATTTAAGATATTAAGATTCATTTCTACCTCGTTGTATCGAGCCTTTAATACAGCTTGGTAACCATTTCTTTTTGCTATTTCCCAAACTATATCATCTTTCTTTAGAGGTTCTTTATCTTGTGTTGAGTTTTTAATCACAGTTCTCACGAACTTCTCGTATGTTATAGGTGTCTCACCTGTATGCGTAGGTGCTTGCCAATCTTTTGCAACTATAAATCTTTCTTCATTACAACCAGCTAATCCTAATATTAGACTGGTTATTATTAATAACTTCTTCATTTATTCCTCCTAATCTAAATCTATTATTTTATCAATACTAATTTCAACAAATATAACGTCCCTTCCGTCTTTCCTAGAACTGCCATTACAACTAGGTATTTTACCTTTACGCACTAAACCAGAACAAGTATCGATTGGCTGTTTCTGAAAATAACATCTATGACAACTATAATCTGGGCAATAGACGGTTTTTAAAATTTTTCCTTCAAAGGTACATAAGTTTTCGCACATTTTGATCACCCTAATCCAAATCAACTGTACCAGCCAGTTTAATCTCTTTAAATATAACTGGTACAAATTCATTCGTTGCAGAACGAACACAAGATGGTATTAAGCCCTTGCTTTGCAATTCGTCACAATTATTATAATCTGCAAAGCAACAATCACCACATCCACAGCCATCTGTTTCATCTGCTATTACCTGATATATTTTATCGTTAAATCCAAATACATTACCTATTTTTAATTCCATTTTAACTATCTCCTAATCTAAATCCTTTACAGCAACTTTGCCTATCTTTTTAAATATCACTTCGTGGTTATCTTCTCGCAAAGCTGGGACGCAATAAGGTATTGTGTTTATTGATGCCAAGCAATGGCAATTACATTCTAACAAATCGCAAGTTTGACACCAACCACCGCCAACTACTACATATATATTATTATTATATACAAATTTTTCACCTATTTTTCTATCCATAATATCACCTTCAGTCTAAATCAATAACATCTTGACTTATATTACACTCAGCAACAAACACTACTGGCTTTTCGTCAATTCTATGGCTAGCTCCACATTCTGGTATTAAACCTCTTTTTCTAAGACTAACACATTCGTCAGTGTTACAAAAAGCACATTTATCACAAAAACTAGATTGAACTACCCTGCATAACAACCGCTTATACTTAAATAAATCACCAACTGCTACAAACATAATACCACCTATTCTGCATCATCAAAGAAAAACAAAAACACAATTACTGCAAAACAAATAAACCAAAATATATCCATAACTACTCCTTATTCACTAAATATAGCCATAACTATTACAAAAACAATTATAACAAGCACCACATTGCCCCCTAATACTGTTTGTAATTAAAAAAGAGCAGAAAAGACCTGCTCTTAAAACATATCATACTGAAAGTATGATATGTTTTACTATTCTTTTGTAGGATTATTCATATTAAATCCATTTTGGCACATCATTTGCATTAATAACATATTTGACATATTACTTTTCCCAGACATAGCCATAAGCATCATTGGATTAAATCCATTCATATTTGCTTGATTATTTCCTTGACACATTTGCATTAATAACATATTTTGAAGATTTTTATTATCTTCTTCATCTTCTTCGTCTTTATTATTTAAAAGCATTAACATCATTGGATTCATATTTTGCATATCTAGTAATCCAGTTACTTTTGTAATAAAGTTGTTATTACCAAAGATAATATTCTTAACATTTGCAATCTTAGTTTTTGCCCCAGATGAACTAATAAAATACCCTTTTCTGTCAGCAAATAAGTATTTACCATTAATTATTACTAAATCTCCCTCTTTTATAGTGTCCTTTTGCACTGGCATAGCTATTGCGCCCTTTATATCAACAGTAAGCTCCATATTATTTACAAGTCCACCATTCTCGTAAGATAAGTAATCTCCATTCTTATCTGGGAAAGCAAGTTTTCCTGTGATTGTGTATCTAATCTCATCTACCATACCAATTTTACCAAATATTTTTTCTACATTCATCCATTTTAACATATTTTTACTCTCCTTTTTATCATTTATTTGTTTTTCTTTACCACTGTCCAAAACAGAATCTGTCATTCTTATAGATTTTATTAAGTCTTCCGCATCTTCATCTATGATTTTTTCCATAATAGGCTTATGCTCTTTAATATATATTCTAGCCTTTCTTTCTATTACTTCATCATCGCAACGGTCATCGCTACAAAACGGACAGCTAAGACACCTAATACCATGGCAAGCCCCAGATTGAGCAACTAACTTTTCACAAGCGGCTAGATATGTATCCCTCATATCATCTTTCATATCAATATTCCTCCTCTATTTCTCTTTCCATTATTGCGACATACATTCCGTCAACATTAACAACAGACGTAACACTATAATGTTGATAATATTCATTCATTCTATCAATTAGGCTTACAATGTCAGTATCACTCAAAAATGTTCTTTCGTATCTTTTAGCCATTCTTTACATCCTCTACAAATATAACATCTCTTTCGTCTTCTCTTGAACCACCAGAACAATATGGTCGCTCTGTTATTTCGGCACAATGTTGTTGTAAAAACGCACAACCGTGGCAAATTGGAAATCCATCATATCTATTACAATCTTTTGCAACATAAACCTTATCATCTACTTTAAATCTATTTTCGTTCATTTTAATCTCCTTATATAACACTTTCTAGCCCATCTGGGCTAAGAAAAACCACTAATAAAAACAAACAACAACAAATTGCAGCCAATAATCCTATGTAATTATTCTCTGGTATAACAACTTGAAACAAATATACTAAACAAACAAAAAACATGCACTTCATTATACTCATAATTCCTCCTTATTAATTCTTACAGACAATTCAAATTCAAGTTCGCCTTCACAGTTATAATTCTGGCAAACAACTCTTTTTCTTATATGGTCTACAAAAATATAGTCATATCTATAAGATATAGCCATATTGTCATTAATTGCAATTTCTTCATCTATATTACTTAAAACAACTGACTTTAGTCCAACTGTTACAGATAGTGAATTTGTGTCAATTGTTATACTTTTCCCTATATTTTCTTTTAGAAAATTTAATAATTCCATAATTCCCCCTTATAAAAGATATAATTGTTTATTTAAAGTATTATTTCTAATACTTTCTACAAAGTGTAATAAATCATTTTCAGATTTAAAGTACAATCTACGATTATAGGTTTCAACAAAAAATTCTCTGTTTTCTCTATGAGTAAAATACCATATATTTACTTCTTTCTTTATATCTTTAACTATTTTTTTCAAATAGTCAATATCAACATTATCATCAGTATGTCTAAAAGAAGGTATATTGTAACACATACTAGCTCCACAATCCTTATTAGAAACGGAATATTTACTATATAAATGCATGGCTCTGGTGTTGTATTTCTTAGCCCTTATTTGAAATTCATCAAAACGCAATACAGAGGCAATATATTTTAAGAAATATAAAACTATAGGAAACAGTCCTTGGCCTCTATATTTTTCTGTTATAGCTAAATTATACACACCACTTGGCATAAACATAACTCCAGCAACAATATATCTATTATAAGTTATAAAATAAGAATTGTCTGCGTGCTCTAAATACTGAGAATTATCCACTCTATAACCACAGACATCGCTCTCCATATCAAGCAAAATTTGCATAATATCACTATCTTTGCTTTTATCTCTGGAATTAACAAGCTTACATAAAATAAACTTCTTATTTCTAAATTCCTTGCTTATTGCAGTTTTTATTAGTTGTATTTTAATCTCCTTATAAGCTCTGGTTAATTTCTTTTTCCAGATTATTAAATACAAAATAACACACAGTACTATAATGATGAAGAGCTTTAGCTCTGAAATCATAAGCCACGGTAGTGGCTTGTATTTTAATCCCTTACGGTAATAAAATACATAGTGGGCATATTTATTTGTTTATTATTTATTGATTTGTTTAAGTTATAATTCCCCCTTATATAAACAGAATACTTGCAAAATGTCTTCACACGAGAATGTCTTTCTGTCCTCATTCTCTTAATTGCAAGTCATTTACTATTGGTAAAGTAAATCGCCTCCCCGACCAAATTATTTAATCAAGCTCCGTCGTCAAGCTTATTTTAGGGAAACCTGCAGTTCGTGTTTTTACGGAAACACAGGAGCGAATTAACAGTTTCACGACCCCTTATATACCTATTCAATTGTCTCTCATAGATATATAGCAAGTAATCGTCGAAATGTTCGTTTTTATTTTCCTTTTAATGCTAATATTTTTTGTGTCAATGCTTGTGATTGTTCTAATCCTTTTTTGACGTGCTTATGACTTCCACATCTATACTTCTTATCCATCATTTCGTCTTCGATAGATTTAAAACATTGTCTGTTCTCTTTTTTTAGATATTTCTCATCTAAGAAATAAGCATACCCATTATATAAGAATATATTAAAAAACTTTTCTAATCTGTTAGCATAATCTAACTGAATAGCTAAAGCCTTTTTGTATGCAGTTTCAAAGTCATAAATTTTGCCCTCATAAGAGATATAGGCGTATCCATCACGATTTTTGATTGTTTCAGCAGTTATAAACATACCGTAATTATTGTTAAAAACTGGAGTAGTTCCGATTCTATCATAATCTCCCTTATTCTCTACTTTAAGCATAAATTGTTTTAATGTTGGCTCGAGAGTTACCCCGTCAGCTTGTACTAAGTAGTAGTTGTTTTTCCCTAGTCTAATTTTTTTCATAGTTCCCCCTTTTTACACAAGCCCTTATAAGACTCTATTATCTCCAGAGTTGTGAAATAAAGGAAACAATAAAGTCAAAAAAGAGCTTTTTTATTTTATAAATTTTTTCAAAGTGTTAAAGATATATTACAACTGTAATTTTATAAGCAATAAAAAAAGGACTTGATTTTCAAGTCCTTGAAATTAGTTGCTGTTTTATATTTTAGAAATGTACAGCTAAGTAGTCAGTTACAACCTTTTTATTGCTATCTAGCTTTTCAATAATACTGTCTTGTATTGTAGTTAATATCTCTTTAAAAGGTTTATTGTTTTCAGTAGATTTAACAGTATCAAAGTTGTCAGAAATTTTTAGAATAATATCTGAATATTTGCAACCGATTAAGTTATCCACTGTTAAAAAGTCTTGTTTTAGTGTCAACTCCCACAAAGTCTTGTCTTCTGTAAGGCTACCAACGGGTGTGATAATATTGCTTTTAAGTTCATAATGAACCTTTTGCACACCGTCAACAGTTACATTTTTACATTGCATAAAATAGTTAGTAAACATTGGTAGCATTAGATTTTTATTTGCGTTACTGTCTCTAAGTATGAAACATATTCTTTTTAGATCTTCGTTATCTAACTTTTCTATTTCTTTTCTAAGTAAAGCACTTTTTTCGTTAGGAAGTTTTTCAGCTTTGATAGTCGGTTCGTTTTTTAATTCATTAAGTTTTTTCATTGCGTGAACATAATCATTTAACTCTAAGTAAGTCAATGAGTTCTTTAAGTTCTCTTTTTTCTCCTGACTTACTATACCTAAGTCAATTACGCTTGCAACATTTCTCTGTTTTTCGCTTAATTTAAATAGTTTAACTATTTTTTGTGTGTTATTCATTTCGTTTGTCATTTTTCAATCTCCTTTTCTATTGTGTCTACTTGCTCTTGAGATGTGAACACTTGCAGCCTTTTACTAGGCACACCTTTATTTTATTTACTTGTATAATAGGACTTAATAATTTCTCACTAAGTCCTATCTATAAATAAATAAGGTACTTATTTTTCTCTTCAATAACTCTTTACAACCTACTATACAGTAGGTTAAGTTATTTTAGCTGGTATTTATTACAAGACTATACAGTCGTAACGAGGTTATACCATTGTTACCTCTACTACTTTTTAAACAGCTCTTGATAACAGCCATACGGCTGAGGACAAGTCCCACAATGCTATAAGCAAGACAGCTAAGTAGTTAAGCTATATAGAGTATACTTAGACAACCTTTACAAGTTGTCTTCATTCCCCCCTTGCTTGACTATATAATACACCTTTTCCCAAAGTAAGTCAAGACTTTTTTTATTTTTTTCTAAAAAATTGTAGTTTTTCCTTTATTTTCAATGCTTTTCTATATTATATATCTTATATATGATAAATAGAATAATCATATATATATCCTATATCCTCACTAAAGCCATTTTAAGACCATTTATTTTTTTAAAGGTGTATTTTATCATTGAATGGTATAAAAGGACTGTAATAAGCTATAAATTAGTTTTAAGATGTTTCTAGCTGATACCCTGCTATGAATAAGTTGAAGAGCTTAGTTTTTGTTATACTTAATTAATGTAGAAACTTGATTGTGTTAAGATAACACAATTATTTCATAAATAATACAATATATTATACTGAAACAGTATGTTTCATTGTATGACAAATCAATAATATTATCAATATTAGAATGAAACAATTACAAAAATGTAATGAATACAATAATGACTTTATTACAAAATGAAATGAATACAAATGAACAGAATACATAAGAATGTAATACATAAGTGACCTCTATTATTACAAAAATGTAATGAATATAATACAATTTTACAGCGACTTCAAGTGTACAGAAATTGACACCCCTCGAGTACGAAAATAGCACAGGGGGGTACTGGTAACTCAATTTTACGACAATCTGATTTTCAAATCCCTCTTCTCCACTCTGATTTCCTATATTACAATTTTATGCTGATTTGTTTATTTTTATTTGTCTATCTTAACATAAAATCTATTGTTATGTTCAAAATGTATTCAAGAATTAATCTGGAGAAAGAAATAAGTAGCCTTACATAAAATCATAGTACCGTATTCTAAAAAATACTGTGATAAAATTTTCAAATATCAAGTCATAATTATGCAATCAGTATGCTGTAAAGTAGAGAAAACAAGAAATATGAAAGTATATATCATATATATAATATATCATCAATCATATAAAATTTATATAATTCAAAAGTCATTGATTTCCAATGGTTTATGTCGATTTTTTAAAAAAAGTTAAAAAAGTGAACGAACACGATGTAGGACTTTTTGCTATATATAAATGAGAGAGAGTTACTAAAACTGTTTTATTTGTTTAAATTATTGATTTGTTGATACAGTTTTCTACTGAACAGTATAAATGATTAATCAAATAAATATAGATTGAAATAAACAGATAAATAAATTAAATAAATAAATTCAATCTTATAACTTTAATCCAGAATGGATTTAAAGTTAAGATAAGAAGAGAAGTAATTAAGAATCTTATCTGGAAAGAAAAGAAGATATAACCCTAACAGTAAGGGAGTAGTTGATTGTTGGTTCAAATCCAATAGACAGCACCATAATTTAAACATCAATGCCTTGGTTTCGCTTAATTGCGATGTCTACGGACAATACTAAGGCTTTTATTTATGCTCGAGTGACATAAGAGTGGTGTAACAGTCTGCAAAACTGTTTTATAGTGGTGCAAATCCACTCTCGAGCTCCATAACGCTTTAACTTTCAGTTACATAATATGCTACTGAGAGTTCTTTTTATTTTATGCTATCATTTTTTCTCTCCAGATATGAGCCAGAGATGGCTCTTTTATGCTGTTATATCTCAATTGGACAGAGAATCAGTCTTCGAAACTGAGTAGTGAAAGTTCGAATCTTTCTAACAGCACCAGTACAAAAACATAAGGAGGTAAGTATGATTATTGACTATAAGATTAACAGTAAACATCTGCCTACCGAACGCCAAGTATGGTTAATGAGTAAAGAAATGGAGAAAAACGGTGAAAAGCCTACTATGCAGGTATTAAGAGCGATGGAAAAAGGTGAGCTAAAATACGTAAGTGGTGTTATGTATAAGCTGTGTAGAGACTGTTTAGAATATCTGCCATTAACTGACTTTTATCCAAACCAGAGATATGTATTAGATGTGGGATATATTTGCAAGAAATGTACGGCACGTAGAAGAAGAATTAAAAAATACGGCTCTGTTTCTTTTATAAGCGAAGTAGGTATGGACGAAACTCTTACAGATGATTTTACAATATCTGTAACAGAAGAAAGTAAAGAAAAAATAACTAGGAGGCTGTAATGAATTTACATAATTATAAACCTTTTGACAGAGAACAGCCCTTAACAAATGAAAACTGGGAGAAATTCTGTCAAGAGTATTTGAGATTAGACATCGAAAGAGAAGTTCCTCAGATGAGAGAAAGAAGAATATGTGCTTATAGACACGCATATCCAAATGCCGGCGAAATGTATCCATCTGATGTAAATGTAAAAGCTATTGCTCTATTAAGAAAGAATGAGGTTGCTGAAAGGCTTGCCTACTTATATGAACAAGAATGTTCTGGAGTAGAAAGTGAAGTAAAGTGGACTAAGAATAGAGCAGAAGATGAATTATTAAATATGATTTTCTCTCCAGATATAAAAGATGGAGATAAGCTTAAGGCCATTGGTATGTTAAATGAACTAAGAAGTATCGGTGCAATACAAGATAAGAAAGAAGAAGTTCTTGATACAGTTCAAATATTCTTCAATAAAATTGGAGCTAAAGATTAATGGCTATGCATAAAGATGCTGGCAAATTTTTAGAAATTGCAAGAGTAAGATATTTTAATGATCCTGTGTTATTCGCAGAAGAAGTAATAGGAATAAAGTTAACTCCACAACAAAATAAAGCTTTATATGTTTTGGCCAATGGAAAAAGAAGAGTAGCTATAAAATCTGGGCACGGGACAGGCAAGAGTTGCCTTGAAGCTATTGCTGTACTTTGGTTCTTGACCACTCGCCCTTTGAGTCGGGTGGTTATGACCGCTCCTTCAGCTCGTCAATTATATGACGTATTGATGGCCGAGGTAAGACAGTGGTATTTACAATCTCTGTTATCTAAATTTGATTTATTTAGATTTACAAGAGACAATATAAGAATTAACAAAGAAAGTCATGAGTCTATATGGTTTGCTACATGCGTATCAGTTTCTAATCCAGAAAATATATCTGGGATGCACGCAGAGCATATATTGGCTGTTGTGGATGAGGGAGCTGGGGTAGACGACGAAATATTTATAAGACTTGAAGGTGTGCTTACAACTAAGGGTAGTTATATAATAACTTGTGCCAATCCATCATTTACTACTGGTTATTTTTATGATATATTTCACAAATATCAAAAAGACTACGATTTACTAACATTCAACTGTGAAGAGTCGCCAAATGTTAAAGAAGAATGGATAGAGAACATGAGAAATAAATATGGTGCAGACTCGAATATTTATAAAGTTAGGGTGTTAGGGGAATTTGCTCCATTGAACGAAGATGTAGTAATTAGAAGAGAAGAATTAATGGGTGCTATTGGAAGACAGATCGATGAAGACGATAATATTGATGAAGTTCATATTGGTATAGATGTATCATCTGGAGAAAGTAATGACTGTTCAGTCATCTCTGTTAGAAGAGGGTATAAAGAAATTGAGAGAATTAAAGTCAAGAAAAAGATTAGACAGTTTAGAAATGATGTTATCAATCTTATAGAACATTATTCTAGTCAAGAAGATTATGTATATGTTAAGGTTGATACTACTGGTCTTGGTTTCCAGTTTGGTCAAGATTTAGAAGAATACTTTGAAGATTATAGCAATATAGAGATAGATAAAATAAACTTTTCTCATAATGCTATACGTAAAAAAGAATTCGGAAATGTGTTTACTGAAATGATTTATCAGTTTAAGGATATAATTAATCAAGTTTCACTACTTGATTGTGAAGAATCGGAAATAGAAACAGACCTATCTGGAAGAAGATATGGTTATGATTTTTTAAATAGATATGTAGCAGAGAAGAAAAAAGATTTCATAAAACGTACTGGACATTCTCCAGATGAAGGCGATGCTGTATTGCTTGCATTTTATGAGACATCTGGATATGGAACTCTGTATGAAACATATTATAATATTGACGATGAGGAGGAGGGCTACTAATTGAATAACAACTTTGCAATTACAAGACAGAGTAAAAATGAAACAAGTGTAATTAACTCAAATCCATACATCGACATTGCTAGAGCGTATTATAATTCTACAATGTATGCAGATAAAAAGCAGGTTATACCAGAAATATTTGAAGATACATTGCCAGTATTCAATGCTATACCTAAGGTTGTTAATATCGCATCTGCTCTTGCTATTGGTGGCGATATAGAGCCTTGTGATAAGAATGATACATTTATTAAAGAGATTATAAGAAATTTATCTTTAGAGCAAGAAAAGTCATTTATGGCTAAAGAATTAATACTTGGTAAATCAATTCTTATAGAGATAGAGAATACTGAAAATATAGAGAATAACACAAATACGTCAGAAGATAATAAATATAGAATGGCATACTATTCTGCTGATGAATATGAGATAGTATCAGTAGGTCAAGATATTCTATATGCAAAAATAAAAGGTGTAAGATTTGAATTAAACGAAGAAGGAACTGAATATGCAGAAAAAGAGATTAATAAGATTTTTATCAGAGATAAAGATAAGAATACTGCTAAATCCTACATAGAAGTTGAAGGCGAAAAGGAAAACGAAATTGATTACGAAGGGGGAATTCTTCCTCTTGTAGAAATAAATACAACTTATGATATGACACAATTATTTTATAGCGTGGATAGATATAACGAATTTGAGGCTCTAATAAGACAACTATTATATTTGGCAGGAGAACCAGTATTAGCAGGTATCGGTCTTGATAAGGTTCAAAACAAAGCAAGTGAGGCTATGAGAACTGACAGATTTAAGAAACAAAAAATGGTATTTACGAAATCTGAAACAGCTAAACTTGCACTATTGGAGATACAAGGAAGTTCTGCAAGAGTTATGATAGACAAACAACACGCTATAATAGAAAATATCATAAAGGACTACCCCGAATATTCTATTTCAGAAGTTTTATCTGGAAGTAATATATCAGAAGAAACTACTAGAATAAGAATGACAGAGGTGTTATCAAGAGTCTCAGAATTAAGAAAGAACATTGAATTAGGTATTAATAGACTTATTTCTATAATTGCTTATCTTGAAGGTAACGAAATGGGAGATAGATATATTACATTAGGTAATATGGTTGATGTTAAACTTAAGGATATGTTAGAAGTATTGGTTATGGCATTAAACAACGGATTAATTTCAAGAGAATCAGCTATGTTCCAGATAAAAACATTATTCAATGGTGAAGATGTTGAAAGAGAACAGTCTTTAATAGACAAAGAGGGATTAAATAAACCAGTACAAACAGAAGATGGTAAGGATGATATAAAAGACACAGTAAATAAAGGAGATGTAAATAATGACTAGGGAACAATTAGATTTGTTTTTAAAAGGTAAATTTGGTGAAGATTTTGATACTTCATCAATAACAGACGAAGATCTCGCAACTCTTATTGAAGATACAGGAAACAATAACGACGGAGACGACGGTGATGGAAATGGCGACAATGGGGACAAAGACAATACTGAGCCAAACAATGATTCTGATGATGGTAATGAACCAGAAGATATACTTGATAATATAAACTATGATGAATTATCAGAAGATGCTAAATTGATGTATAAATTATTTAAACAAGAGAAAGAGGCCAGGGTAGCAGATAAGATTGACAATATTATAAGTTCCTCAAATCTTTCTGACACACAAAAGTCAGTTGTAAAAAGATTTGCTAAGTCAACTACTGATATTGAAGTTATTAAAGCTACGATAGCTGACTTAGAAAAGGATAATAATGCATCTAAAAGAACTATTAGCACTTCAAGAATGACTGGAAAGAATAATGTTAAATCAACAGTATATACAAAACAAAATACAGTACCAAAATTTGGTACAAGAGAATACGGAGCTTATTTAGCTAAAAAGAAAAAATAGGAGGATATTAAAAATAATATGAAAGAATTAAAATCAATTTTTCAACCAGAAGTAAGACCTGCTCATAAGGTTTATTTACAAATTGCATCACATTTAATAGCCACTGCTGAAGATGCAAAGAAAGGTATTATCAAAGCAGGAACATTATTAAAAGCTGGAACAGATGACGGTAAGTTAATTGTTCATCAACCAGAAAAGGGTGCTAAAGTAGCAGTTGTTGCAGATGTTGATAATATCTGTGGTGTATTAGCTCACGATGTAGAAGTAGAAGTTGCTGATGGTAAATACCCAATTGGTGTTATTATCGAAGGTGTTGTATATCAAGACGTAATGGAAGATGTAAACACTAAGGCTAATTTCACAGAGACTGTTATTAGTAAATTAGCAGAAAGAAAAATTACAACATATAACGTAAAGACTAAGTAATCGTAGGAGGAAAACAAATAAATGAAAAAAAGTATAAAAGACGTATTTAACGCAGATGTGTTCGTAGGATATATCGAAAACAAATCACCAAACTTTGGAATGAGTAATGAATTAGAATCTTTATTCCCAATCAAACCTATGACAGGTTTAGAGTATTCTTATATAGTTACAGCTACTGGTGCAGTTGAATTAACAGCTCCATCTGCTTTTGATGCTGAGCCAATTGCACAACACAGAAAAGGTTTCGACGCTATGAAGGGAGAATTACCTTTATGGAGAAGAATGATGAACCTTTCTGAAAAAGAAAGACAAGAATTAATGATTATGTTAGATGGTAATAACGAGCTAGGAATTGAGGCACTAATTGCTAGAACATATGATGATCAGGCTACATTAATCGACGGTGCAAGAATGACAATGGAATTCTTAAGAAGTAGAGTGTTAATGGATGGTAAGATTAATATAGAATCTAAAGGTGGAGTTGTGTCAGTTGATTACAAAGTACCTTCAGACCAAAAGATTACATTATCTTCTGGTCAGACTTGGGACACTCCTGCATTAGATATTGTATCTCAAATTCAAGGTTGGTTAGATAAAGTTGAAGAAAAAACTGGAGTAAGACCAGATACAATGATAATGAATAGAAATACATTTAAGTATTTAAGAGGTAATAAGCAATTAGTTGCTAATATTCTTCCAGCAGGAGCATTAGGAACTGATATTCAAAATACATTATTTATTACTGATATGAAAATAATGGAGGCTCTAAAAGCTCTTACTGGATTATCTGAAATCAAAATATACAACAAAAAAGTTTCTATGGACGGTAAAATCTTAGACTTAATAGAAGATAATAAGATTTGTATATATCCATCTGGAATGTTATTAGGAAACACTCTTATAGCTCCTTCTCCAGCTGAGTTTAATGCACAATACTCTGCTAACTCTGGTGCTCAAGTAGCTGTAACTTCAGAAGGTATCGCAGTAAACATGACAGTAAATGAGAAAGCTCCTTACACTGCTGAAACTCAAGTTGAATTCTTAGGATTACCATCATTCCTAGCATCTAACTTAGTAATTCAAGCAACTGTAAAGTCTTAATATATCCATACTACCAGACAGGAGAGGCTGTGACCTCTCCTATATTAAATTAAATAGGAGGAATCAAAATTGGCTAGTAGAAATACAGAATTAAAAATAAATGAAGGAATGGTTACTTTAGTTTCATTATTAGATTCAACGTTGTATTATAAAGATAAAGTGATTGGAGCTAAAGAGGTATTTTCAATTGGAAAAGAAGATGCAGATTATCTAATAGAAAAACAATTTTGTGAGCCTTTTACAATTAAAGGATTATAATGACTGGTGAATTAAAAAAATTTCTACCACAAGTATTAATTATGTTACAGGCTTTAGATAGTAAGTTAACAAGCTCTATACAACCAGAAGGATTGAATATGCTTATAGAAATGGCATATGATATTGCACGTAATGACAATATTCCAGATGATAAGATAGTGTATGCAACAGCATTATTAGTTCTTAATATGCTTGCTGAAGAAACAGTATCTAATGTATCTAGCAAGAAAATAAAAGATGTTGCTATTACAATGAGTTCTGGGTACGGCGTTTCTAAATGGAAGACTTGGTACGACGCTCTGCTTAATAGAGATATTGATGGTAAATATGCATTAAGGTATGTAGGTATATAGTTATGAAAAAACTAAGAGTTGGTAATTTCGATAAGATAATTTCTACATTACAAACAGCAAGAGAGATGCACGGTGCTACAAATACTATCACTGTAACAGTAAGAGATACTGGTGAAAAATTAAATGAAAATCCTAGATACTATGGTGCTATACACGAACAAGGTCGTGGAGCTGGCAGTATATATGGTAGAGATTATAGATTTTTAACTCCAGCTTTAGAAGATTTTTCTGATAATGTTAGAAAAGAATACAAGGCAGGCATTTTGGAAGGATTGACATTTAAAACAAAAGGTCATCGCAGAACACAGAAACAACTATTAGATAACGCTGAGTCTATTGGAAGAGCTGGTGCTGACAGAGTGCTGGAATATGTATTATATGATGCTCCACAATATCCAGATAGAGCTAGAAAGAATCCTACGTTATTAGATACTGGCAAGTTATTAGATAATATAATTTATGTTATATCTGATAAGAATGGAGATGTGAAAAGAATAGGTGGTGTATAATGTTTAATGTAGACGTAAGAGGTTTTCTTGATGATGTATCTGTTGCAACGAATATAAAATGTAAATTAAGACCTTCTAAGTTAATTACTGATGATTATGGTATACCAATAAGTGACGAGAAACCTAGATATATAAAATGTAATATAGTTGAATCTCAAGAAAATACATTCAATGTACAGACAAACTCATATCTGGTAAGTACAGTATATGAGATATATCTAGATTATGATAGTTACGGTCATCTTGATTTTACTGGAGCAGAGTTTTATTATAATGGAAGAATTTTACAGGTTGTTGGTATTCCATTAAAACATTCTTACGCATCACATTTTATATTAAAAGCTACTCAGAAGAAGGTAAACGATGCTTAGTATTACAGATAAAAGATATGCTGAAATAAAAGCATTGATAGAAGATATTATTGATGTTCCGATACCAATAGTCAATTCTTCATACATTCTTCAACAACCTGTATCAGATAGAAGAATAGAATTTAAGTTAGTAGATTTTATGAATGTGTCACATAACTATACAGAAAGAGATGTTGGGCACGAGAGATATGCTTTAAAGACTGCATCTACTTATAAGGCTAGATTAATTATTAGAGTTATTTCTACCCCAGAGGAGTCGAGAAGACTTGCTGGATTAATAAGTAATGCTATGCAGATTTTTGAATATAGAGATAATTTTATTCCAGACATTTCGTTATTGAATCATACATTAAGACAAACAAGTATACCTGTTGAGCAAAATGGTGTGATATACAATCTAGAACAAATAGCAGTTGAATGTAATATGGTTCTGGAATATGAAAAAGAATTATTATACTTCGATAGATTAGAAGATGTTGAAGTTATTATAAAAGAAAAATAGGAGGTAACAATTTGAGAATTGTAACAGTTGCTGTCATAGATTTAACTAGACCAGTGGAACAAAAGGGTTTCAAGAGTTGTCTTTTAGTCGATTGTACAGAGCAAATAAATAAAGCAGTGATTTCAGATACTAAATCATTATCTGGTAAAGCATTAGCCTTAAAGACTGCAACAGCCTTCTTTGCTAATGGTGGTCAAACACTTACAGTAGTAGGTCAAGACTTATCAGCATCTGAAGACGGAAAAGAGATTTTAGCATTATTAGATGGTGTGATGGAAACAAATAAATTTTATGGAATAACTGCAATTCTTCCAGTGGCTAAACAAAAAGTATTACTAGGGAAATTAAAAGAATATGCAGAAGGGCACGAATGTTTAGTTGTAACAGAGGTAGTTGGTGAAAAGGATGCTGTTAAAACAGCTGTTCAAAATTTAAACTCTGATAGAGTTGCTGTATTTGCTACTAAAGCAGAAGAAGTAAATACTGGTTTAGGTGCTGGTGTATGTGGAATGGGATTCCCCCAAAATGAGGGGTCTATTACTTGGGCTAATAAAGTTATTACAGGTGTGCCTTTATCTAAATACACAACAGCAGAAGAGCAAGAATTAATTAGATCTAATATTAACTATCTAACTAATGAACTAGGATTTAATATTACACAATTCGGTAGAACATTATCTGGAAGTAATATTGATATAACTAGAACCAAAGACTGGTTAAGAAACAGAATAGCAGAGTCATTAACTTCTGCATTAGTAAACTCTAAGAAAGTTGCTTATACTAAAAAGGGTCTTGCAATAGTATCTAATGCATTATCTGAAGTAGGTATTCAAGAAATTGGACAAGATATGTTAGACTCTTATGAAGTAATAATGCCTAAGATTGAAGATATACCAACAGCAGATAAAGCTAATAGAGTATTAAGAGGAGTGACTTTTGTTGCAGTATTATCTGGTGCTGTTGAAACTATTGATATGGAATTAGTAGTTAAATTATAATACTAGGAGGTAAAGTAAGTGAGTCAAAACGTTGCAGTTTATAAACAATCAGACGTAATCTTTTCTATATTTGGTATACCAGTTGATGATATTCCAGAAGAAGGAGAAATCAGAGTTACGTATGATAGAAGTAGAATAGAGAAACAAAAAGATACAAATCTTGGAGGATTATTCTCTTGGAGAAATGGTAAGCCGGGAGCAATAGAAGTTCCTATATTACCACATTCAAGATGGGTTGCATATCTTATGAACTACAGAAATCTTGGTAAGATGTGTGCTGTATCTTTAAAAGACGAGAATGATTACGAAAGTAAAATTCATTATGAATCTTTATATACAATGGTTCAAGACCCAGAAAAGGGTTACGGAGCTAACGCAGAGGCAATGATATTCAGATTTGAATGTATGCAGTTAGATGACTTAACAGCTAACGTAGATTTATAGTAGAACACAGGAGGATATATATGGCTTTAGAACAATTAAATATAACAATACAAGGGAAAGAGTATACTTGTTTAAAACCTTTCCCTATTACTTTAATACAGGTAGAGGCAAACTGCACTAAAGAAAATGGAACATTAGATTATAGTAAATGGGTACAAAGTATGCTTAAATTAATATCTAAATCTCTAAAAGTTGATGATTTAGTAAAATATACACCAACATCAGTAAAACTAGAATCTGGAGAAGAAATAACACCAAAAGAAATTAGTTATACTCAATACCAGAAAGATTATGATAAATTAAAAAATGGTCTTAAAGATGTAGTCGGAGTAGTTAAAAACTATATAGGCTATTGTGGAATACCAGATATGGATTTAGATACATTGTCTTATTCAGATATATATAGTATAATTAATAGTTATGCTACTATGTACGATGAAACTGAATTGAATCAAGCGATAGATAAAATATCTACGTTTCGTTAAACCCAAATTTCTAAGACGTATTGATAATGATGTTTATATACCAGATTTTAAAAGGTATTATGAAACATTATCTTTACGTGAGCATATATATCTAACTGTTCTACTTCATATGGGAAATAGAGATACAGTTGATAGTTTAACAGAAACTGAACTGTACTCTATCTATCATATGATTACAGAAAGGAGGGTAAGTGAATAACGATATAGAGAAAATAACCTATTTACTTGATATAGATAGTAAAGATTTAGATAAGACACTTGCAAAACTTAATAAGTTAAACAAAACTGATTTATCAAAACTATATAAACAATTGCAAGCAGTAAATCAGAAAAGTGTTATAAGCTCCAGAGAGCAAAGAACAGTAGACCAACATAGTGTAGCACAAGCTAAGATTGCTGAACTAGCTGGTAAGACAGCTGATTCTAGAAGTAAGGCTAGAGCATATGCAGAAAATCTTGTAGATAATATAAACTATAAGTATGCTAAACTTCAAAGCGACAGAGAGTTGGCTGAGAAGAAATTAGATACTTCCATAATAACATCTAGAGATAAACTAGAAGAAATTAAACTTACTACTGCGTTAAGAGAAAAAGAATCTGTTGAAAAATTAGCAAGAGCTAATGAGAAAACTGCTCAGCTAAAAATAGAAAATGTAATGCAGGAAAGAAATCTTAGATACAAAGAAAAAGCATCTGCTAGAAGAGAAGATAATTCTATGTATCGTTTCAAAGAAACACTTAGATACAAAGAGACAACAGACCCTATAAAGCAAAAATTAATAGCTAAGAAGTTAGATAACGCTGAGAAGAAATTGGCTTTAGAAACAGAGAAATTAGCGTTAAGACGAAAGCAGCAACAAAGACTTGAACATTTACAACAAAAAGCTGGTAGAGGTTCTAGAAGACCATTTGAGACAATGATGATGGCTATCGGTTCTTTTATGTTGCTACAATATGCTATTCAAATACCTTTTATGTGGGCTAAATCTCTTGGTGATGCTATGGCTAATGTTGAAACAGATAGCAGAAAAGGTAATGCCTACAGACAAGATCTTGTAAACAAAAATATCTCTACTAAGAATTTTGATACTGCTGTTGAAAAATATTCTGAACTATCTGGAACACAAGGCTATCTTGCAAGAGCTAGACTGGCTAACATATATGGTCAATTAGGTCAAAAAAATGTAAACGCTACACAATTAAACCCAGAGGCTATTGCTAATGTGTTACAAGGTTTAACAGTAGGAATGGGTATGTCTGATGAACAGGCAGATAAAAAATTAGCAGAATTACTTGCTAATAAGATTACTAAAGAAGATAAAAAACTATTTGGTATTAGAAGTAGAACTCCTATGCAAATTCTGGAGGAAATAAATAGTACGTTTCAAAAGAATCCAGTTATAGCATCAACATTAAGAACAGAATCAACTGTATCTAATATGAAATATATATCTGGAGCTAAAAATGAATTGCTTTCCAGAGTAGATAATATGTGGGGAGATTTATTTGTAAGTATTACTAGACCAGTTAAAGAATTTACTAAAACATTTTTTGGATTAGATAATAAAAGAGTATATGCAGAATGGGTTACTACATTATCAACATTTAGAGATAGTTTAGAAAAAGTATTCACTAAAGAGAATGCAGAAAGATTGGCTATATTTGTAAATAGATTTGCTAGTTCATTATCTATAATACTTGCAGAGATTTCATCTTTTATAATTGAACATCCTAAAGTATCTGGTGCTTTATCAGCTATTGCATTATTGAACAAGTCCAAGACTGGAAGTGTTTTTAACCCTTCTTGGATATGGACTAAAAATCAAGATGGAAAAGGTGATGGTGCAAGAGTCTTCGTTACTAATATGCCTAAGAACTTAGGAGATAAATCTGGAGGAATAAAAACAGTTATAGGTTCTATAATAGCTACAAAAATAGCTCCTATATTTGCTAAATACTTAGCTCCGGGCGTTCTTGCTGTTGCAATAGGTGCAGGATTGGCTTATGCTAATAAAGAGAAAATTGATAAATTAGCAGAAGAGGCACGTAATAAAAGAGAAGGAAGAGTTAGACAGAAACAAAGAATAATTGCATCTGATTTAAGTCAAGCAGATAAAAATATGGCGTTAGAGCAAATGTTTGAAACTGATGAACAATTCAAACAATATTATATATCTAAGAAAGGAAGAACTTCTTATGATAAATTTGAAGAATGGGAAAAAACACTTGGAAAAGAAGTTAATCAATTCTTATATGACTTAGACAAGCCAATGCTTGGATATGAAGAAAGTCTTAAATACCTTGATAACTGGACTAGAAAACCATCTGTGTTTAATCAATCAAACACTCAAACTAATGTTGAGCGAACATCTGACATTCCGTCTCAGCCATCTGTATTTAATACACTAGAAAAAACAAGTGGTACTTATATTACTGCTACTAATATATATATGAATGGTAAGAGCTTTGAAACAGACACTTTATTGAATGGATTAGTTATCGGAGGTTATTAATGATTGTTGAAGGAGTTATGAAATATTTTAAAAGTCTTGCTGTTGGCGGGGGTATAGAATCAACTGTAAAAGGTTTATTTACTGGTCAACCAAAGAAGTGTACGCTAATATATGCTCAAGATACGTTATCTCAAGCTAATAATATATTAGAAATAGATTCGACAGTAGACTTTGACATCAGTATGGAGACTAAATTACTAGATACTCCTGCTGAAGACCAGATTGTATATACAAGTGGAGCTTTAAGACAGCCTAAGACAATTATTATTAGATGCTATCTTGAATTAGATAAGTTAGTTCAATTAAATCAAATACACAGAGAGACAATCCCTGTGTATGTTGTTTATGAAAAACCTATGCCGTCAGTAATAACTCAAAAGGGATATTATGCTGATGCTGACATATATGCTCTACAAACTATTAAAATACAAGACGAAGGTTTTAAAAACTGCGTTGCTTGTACATTAATATTAAGAGAGATACAGACATTTACATATCAATCTGAGTACTTATATAATACAAAGCAGAATACAGTAGGTAGAAAAGCTACTAATAAAAGACAGAATGTAGGAACTGTATCGTCTTTAGGTTTTGGGAATTTAAAAAATGTGTTTACTAATGGTAAAGAAACTACTGCTATTTTAGATTTCAATGCTAGCGGAGGTAAAACAAAATGATTAATATAATTCCTATGAACTATGAAGAATTACATAAGATGGCACAAACATCTACATTTACATTAAATGGTAGAAACTATGCTGTAACTATGAGAAAGTCAACTATATCTGATAATTGTTATATCACAATAGAAGTAGATAATATTATGTTGTGTGAAAACAGAGTTTGTACTTGTAATGAGATTTTAACAAACGGAGTTGTGGATGAAAGAGATTATCCAGAATGGTTTTATTTCTCATATGTAACCAGCGACTTATATAAAAATTTTAATTACAATGAATTAGGTAAAACATTATTTCTATTCTATTATGACGGAGTTGATGAATAATGAATACTTTTAAAGAAAGAACTGCTACTATTAAAATATACGGAGAAGAAAAAATTACTAATGAACAATCTGGAAAAAAAGAAGAAGTGCCTGTTGTTATATCATTTACTTTTCCAGAAATATATTTAGAGTTTAGAATAGCAGATATAGAAAGTGATAGACCCAACCTATGTTCATTAAGATTGTATGGTGTTTCAAGAAATACATATAGTATGTTTGCAAATAAGAACTTTGCTAAATACGGTACTCAACAATTTGTAGAAATATATGTTGGGTATAACAGAGGTGAGGAACTTGCATATAGAGGAACTATATCTAGAGTTAGATATCAATTTGATTTTGGTAAACAATATATGGAAATATTATTAGACCATAATATGAAGAAATACGCTGTGCAAAGAAAAAGTATCTGTATAGCTACACAAACAACTACATATGATGCTATAAATGTATTATGTAAAGAGTTTGGTTATAAATTATTATGTAATAATATTGATGATTTAAAAAAAATAAGATTAAAGAATATTACATTTAATGGTAATTTAAAACAATGCTTATCACAGGTGTTAAATAAAACTATGAATTATTATATAGATAATGATAATGTAGTTATATATACATCAGATAAGAGCTTAAAGAAAATATATAGATTAACATTTGATAATGGGTTAAAAACATACCCAACACTTGATACTAATAAGATTAATGAAGGAGAATTTTATAGTATTAAGCATAAAATAATACCTTCTATTAGAAATGGAGATATAATAGAAATACCAATAGGAGATGATGGTTTATTTGCCAAAGTTGATACTGGTAGGTATCAAAAATATGTAGTGCAAGAATACACTACTACTTTTTCTCCAGAAAATGATTCTACGGAAATGGAGTGTGTTAAAATAAATGGATAGAAATGTATCATATAAAGTAGTAAAAGAAATGATTAGTCATTCTATTAATGAAATAAATACATCATTTTTAGCTGTTGTAGAGTCTTATAATATAGAAACAGGTAGAGCTACTATACATCCTAAAATAAAATATTTAAACAACTACAATGAATATGTTGAATATGCCAGTATAGTTGAATGCCCAGTTGCTAGTTTCAAATGTGGTTCATTTTATTTACGTTGTCCATATGTATCTGGGGATATAGTTATTGTAGTATGTTCTCAAGATGCGTTAGATGACTTATTAATTAATGATGATACTACTATAAGCACACTAGATGGTGTAGCTAAGTATAGACTACAAGATGCTATTATAATAGGTGGTGTGTATATAGAAAGTGAAAGTAAAATGAATTCTAACTTCCCAGATGATTTCATTATACAAAACAGACAGAATAATGATGTTATTGTTTTAAAGAAATCTGGAGGAGTAGAAATAACAACTGAATCAGAAGTGAAAATAAATGCTGGAGATGTTATAAATATAACGTCTCCTATTTCAAATATAAAAGGTAATGTTAATATACAAGGTGATGTGTCAATATCTGGTAACAATACTACTCAAGGAACTATAACTGGTGGTAAAGTGCAGTCCTCTGGTGGTAAAGACTTAGATGCACATACACATTCTTATCAATTACCTGCACATCCAGCAGGAACTGGAAATACAAGTTCTGCACAATAGGAGGGCAATATGATTTATGAGACTGCTACTCTAACTCCTACATATGATATTGTTCTTGATGATACAGGCAAATTATCTTGGGAAAAAGAGGGAATGTCAGTAGCAACAAGAGCATTTCTAGACATCTCGTGTAATGACAACTGGTTATTAGATAATCTATTAGGTATTAACTGGGTAGACGCAACTAATACTGGATTGTTACAAATTAAGACACCAGAGGTAGATATGATTAATGCTCTGGAAAGAAAACTTATGTCAATAGGTGGGATACAATCTGTTGATGCAATAATATTTACGCCATTGTCAGATAGAAAAGTTAGAGTTGATATAACTTGTACAATAGAAAATGGTGAACAGATTACAATAGGAAATGAGGTGGATAGAATTTGATTTCAAAAAAGGGCTTTACAGTTAGAGAAGAAACAGATATACAAAATGCAATACTTGATGACTTGTCAGTAGAGTTTCCTAATATGTCAAAAGAGAAAAATAATGCTTTAGTAGTATTAGCTAATATATTAAGTAGAGAAATATCAAATAATGAAAATAATAGATTAGAGGCTTACAATAATGCATATGTTGCTACTGCAACAGGAATTCATTTAGACAGAGCAGTATTAACTGCTGGTATAAAAAGAATATATGGAACAAGTAGTTACGGTATATGTAAGTTTACAAAAGAATCTGAACAAAATGTAGTTATACCACCATCTATATTAATAGAAAGTGAAGATTTAAAATTTGTAACTCTTAATACATCTTTTGTAACAGTTACAGATGAAGGTGTTGATATAGAGGTAAAAAGTGTAGAAACTGGAGAGATTTATAATCTAACATCTGGTTCTACTTTTAAACCAGTAATAAATATTAGAGGATTAAAATCTATAACTAATACAAAAAATCTGGAAGGTGGAACAAACACAGAAACAGACCAACAGTTAAGAGCTAGGTATTATAGTTTAATTACTGCAGTATCAAACTGTTCTTTAAATGGTATTATAGCTCTTGTAGCCAGATTGCAAGATGTAACTAGAGTTAGTGGTAGAGAAAATGTACAAGATGTAGAATCTAATGGTTTGCCTCCACATTCTTTTGAATTATTTATAGAGGGTGCAAGCCAAAGTGTTCTTGCTAATTATATACAAACAATTAAACCAGCTGGTATACAAACACACGGGAGTATAACCGAGAATGTTGTATATCAAGGACATACATATCCTATTAAGTTTAGTAGATTTAATAAACAAAATGTTTATTATAAATTAAATATCAGAACAACTGTCGGTACTTCAACAGAAACTCTTAAGCAAAAGATTAAAGAGTCATTAATAAGATACACACAGATTAATGAAATAATTAATTATTCTGAAATAGTTGGTAACTTATATAATACAGTTGAAGGAATAGCATCTATTAAAGAGTTAAAATTTGGTCAACAAGCCAACCCTCAAGGCGATAGTGAGCTAATTGCTGGCTCTGGTATAGCATTTTTTACAGATGAAAGTAAAATAGAAATTGCATTTACAACAAGGTAGGTATATTATGAATTACGAAGAACATATATTATCATTATTACCAAGCGTAATGCAAGCTGAAGGCAATGCCACTAATATAAAAAAAATATTAAAAGTATTTGCTAAATATTTAAAACAAGATAAAGCAGATGATGATACCTATTCATTAGTTCTTTCTTCTGAATATGCAACAGGTTCTTTGCTGGACTTATTAGCAGATATGTTTTATGTTTATAGAAAAGAAGGAGAAACTGATGACCAGCTAAGAAAAAGAATTACATCAACTCTTCTAATGCGTAAGAAAGGTAATACTATTCCAGATATTCAAACAAGTATAGATGCATTAATAGGAGTAGACAGAGTTCAAGTTGGTGAGAATATCTATGGACAACCAGCTTGTGTTTATTTAGTTGGTGATGCTACTACACAAGAATATAATTTAATATTTGATTTAATATCTGATATGTTGCCTGCTGGTGTAAAAATAGTTGTACCAGTAATTAGACTTGGTAGATGGCAAGATATATTAGATTTAACAGATAGTTGGAACGATTTAAAAGAAAGTAAATATATATGGTAAGGAGGATAAATTGAGACAAACAGCATATTACAAACAAGATATTCCAGAATTAGGAGACCCTTCTAATATAACAGTTGTATCAAATGCAATAGCAGACGGAGAGGTTAACCAATCTGGAAAAATAGAATATATGAATGCCACTAATTCTGGTAATGAAATTAGTTTAAAATCTAATTCCAGAATGGCAAATAATGCTAGTTATTATAATGGTATGGGGTTTATATTCAAAACTCCAATAGCATTAAATAAATCAGATACTACATATACATTAAAGGTTGACAATTTAACAGCTCAACCATTTAAAGTTAAAATGCAAGCTGTTGTTGGTGATGTAATTACAGTATTTTATGATACCCCAAACGGATTTGTCTTTACAAATTCACCAATACCTAAGAGTTCTGCTATAAATAGCAACTCTGAAGAAACTCTAGCTACATCTAAAGCTGTTAAAACTTTAAATGATAATAAAACAGATAAAGGTGGTTACACTGGTACTGCTCAAGATTTAAAAAATGCAATAGATAAGAAGGCAAATAACACTATCACTATCACTGCAGGAAATGGATTAGATGGTGGAGGCGATTTATCTGCAAATAGAACTATTAATGTAGTATCTAAAAATGATGGTATCATAGTAAATCCAAACGATATTCAGTTAAATATATATGACGGTGTTGATGGTACATCGACAACAAGACCAGCAAGTGCTGGAGCTGTTAAAAAAGCATATGACAAATCAGTAGAGGCTGAAAATAGTATAAGTAATAAACTAGACAGAGGTGGTTACAAAGGTACTGCTCAAGATTTAAAAAATGCAATAGATGGTAAATTAGATAAAGGCAATATTACAAGCGATTGGGATAGTGCTGAAAAAATCAAAAATAATTGGTATAAAATAATACCAAACAATATTGGGAAAGGGCCAAATATAACTGTTGATTTAAATGATATAGTTGAGAATGGTATATATGTATCAAATAATTTTCACGATCAATTTACACATACCCCAGAAGGAGTTGTTTCAGAGTTTGAATTAATATGTATAGGTATAACTCTAGATACTCCATTTTATAAAACTCAAATATTAACTAAAGCAGGTAAAAGTGAGATGTTTATTAGAACTTGTACAAGTTATCAAGCTCCTTGGGTTTGGACCGAATGGAGTACGATATTACATACAAATCAACAAATCAATGAATTGAAAACATCAAGCAAAAAACTAATAGATGCTATTAATGAATGTTTATGGAGAAAAACACCTAATATTATTGGAAATATTAATACTTCAATAAATATATTATCTGTTAATCAATCTGGATCTTATATAAGTAAAGATTACAATAATAAATGGGATGGATTACCAAATGATTTTGACTCAAGAGGAGCATTTTATCTTGATGTTACAAGCTTTACAGAAGGACAAGATCGATGGAGAAAATATACACTTCGTTCTATGGATAGTTCTAAAATATGGGAGTTAACTACAAACAATGCTGGAACTATTGTATATGGTTGGTATCAAATAATTACTAATCGTTCTTTGTTTTATTTAGGAGCAATTGGACTTGGTAATGAAATTAAATATATTCAAGATAACATCACTAAAGAAGTAGATAAAGGTTATATTGATAAAACAACAGGTAGACCATATAGATGTATAAACCAAGCTCCAGCAAGCATTACGACTCCTAATGCTGAATATTTTGAACCAGCTGATAATATTAGTATATCTAGCAACAATAGTAGTGAATCGAAATGGAGAGAAGTTACAAGTAGCAGAACACCTAATACAGATTATACTAACAATAATAGTTATCCAATTCATGTTTCTGTTTCGTGGCTTACTTCTACTAATGGTACAAATGGAGGGTACTTAACAGTTGATGGAGTTGTAACTGCCTGCGAGGCTAATCAGGGTGTTGATGGCCTTAGAGCTGGAGTTTGGACTGTTGTTCCTCCGGGAGGAGTTTATCGTTTCATAGGTCCTACTCCAAGTGTTTGGAGTGAGTTATATTAAGGGTGGAGGTAATTATGTACATACAATATAGAAATTTACAGTTGATCGAAAGATCAGCAAGAACAGATGAAGAGAATGAAGCAATACTAAATGGAGATTATTTAGATAAATCCCCTAAGTATGAGTATCCAGAAGGCTATGATGATAGTGTTGATGGTGGGTTTTTGCGACCTATTGAAGTACCTTTTGTAATGCCGTCAAAAGACGAGATGATGAAATTTATTTTCTCTGACTGGCAAAAAGGAGATATTTTAGTAATAGCAGATTATCCACTAAAACACCCTAAACTTCAAGGAGATACTTTAGTAGAAATGACAAGAGAAGAGATATGTGAGAGTGGAGATTTATCCATACTTGTAGATGGGGAATATTTCGAAAACGGCAAAATCATTAAAGTAGAGTACAATCAAGAGTTAGGGTACTTAAAACCAATCTGGAATAAAGATGTACATCAATTTGTAGAAGGAGCGTCAGATGTAGAGCAAGTTCAAGCTCAAATAAATGAATATTCAGAGTTAGATACTCCATCAATATTAAAAGAAATGGGGACAGAACTTGCAAATGAATGCATGGATATGTTGATTCAACTGAGAGGAATGGCTTATGGATTAGAAAACTCTAAACCTCTTAGAAGAAGAAAGAGGGCAATACTTGAGTTACCTCAACCCAGCATAGAACTTAAGGCGTTTAAAGACAGATTTAATTCTATAAAATAAAAGGAGACGATAATATGTTAAAATTAATCAGACTAATAGTTAGTTTACTAACTGAAATCAGAGATTTATTAAAAGGAGAAGAATACACTAATCTGGAAAAAGAATATAAAGAATTTAAATTCTTCGCTGATTCAAGAGGTTTAAAGATGCTAGAAAAGGCTGGCTTATTAGACGAATACAATGACTTTATGAATGATTGCGAAGAAGAATTGTTTGGTGATGATAGAAAAATAGTTCTACCTAAACCATCACCAGAATTAAAGGCTTTTAAAGATAGATTTAATAGAATATTTTAATTATGGGCTAGTTGATACTAGCCTTTAATTCTATAAATGGAGGGCAGATGAATAATAGAATTACAGAACTAGAAATGGCGATAAACAGTATAACAGTCAAGAATCAAGAAGATGCAACACAGGGAGATAAGTATTCACATTTCTTGAATATTGTATTTGCAGATGGTGTTGAGCTAGAAGGTTGGAGCTTATTAATTTATTATAAAACAATGTACCCAATAGATGTATATGTAGACACATTTGATTTTCTTCTTCCAGAAATTAATGCTGTAATACCTAACAAAGCCTTACTTAGAAATGGTAAAATTACAGTTGAATTTGCATTAAAAAAAGATGAGCAATATATAACTGTTAATAAGAAACTAGAAATAGAAATTCAATCAACTATCAATGGCACTTATGCAGATGCTATTATAGCAGAAAATCTAGGAAATACGATTAGCGAACAAATAAATAGAATCAATGACCTAATAGAGCAATCTGAAAACCTAATGGAAGACTATAACACAAATGCAAATACAAGGCTAGAAGAATTCAATGACAGTGCTTTACAGAAAGGTAAAGAATATGTTAACGCAGTTAAAACAGAAGGTGATACTTGGGTAATAGCAATACAACACGAAGGAGAACTTCAAACTCAAGAAGTTAAAAATTCTGGAACAAAAAGTATCCAAGATTTAAATACAGAGTATCATAAAAAAATTGATGGGCTAGATAAAACTATAACAGACTATATTGTTGCAAACAACGATAAGTTCAAAGGAGAGCCCGGGGAAGGTGGGGCTACTGGGGCTCAAGGACAACCCGGACTCGATGGGGAAAATGGAGTTAATGCCACAATAACAAGTGCCACAGCTAGTGTAAACAATTCTGTTGGTACACCAAGTGTAGAGATTACTTTAGGCGGCACAGAAAGTGCTAGAACATTCGATTTTTCTTTCCAGAATATTAAAGGCGACAAAGGAGACCCCGGTACAACAGATTATAACGAATTAGAAAACAAACCAAGCTTAGATGGCTATTATGTAAAAAACAGTTTGTTCCAAACTATTAAAGCTGATTTAGCTATTCAATTGAAATCAAATAATAATCAAGCGCAGTATGAAGAATGGGTGAAAAATAATGTTAGAAAAATAATATTTGGATTTGAGAGTTCAAATTCAAATGACAAATTTGTGTTTAATGGCTACAATAATACGTTTTTAGAGCTTAATGGCTTTACAAGTATAACTATGAGAGCTTCTTATGTGGATATAGGAACAGATTTAAGAATCGGCACTGGCCAATCATATGCGAATTTTTCACCAGATGGAAATGATACTAAATCTATGCGATTCTTTAATAAGGCTATTGGAGAAAATGCTTATTTCAATCTAGAGTCTTTAGGAACGATGAGCCTTGATACTAATAACACTAATAATAGAACTTATGATATTTCTTTTAAGAGAAACGGAAATGAGAAAGGGCAGATAGGTTACTCAAATGGTAAGATGTTTTTATGGAATAAAACATCACAGAAAACTTTTGAAATGTTGGATAATGGTAGTATTAAACTTCCAGCTAATAATTTACAAACTCAATCTAAAGAGATTATTGGCGCTATCAACGAATTGAAAGACAGAATAGATGGCATAACCCAGCCTTCTTATTTATCTGGCAGTGAAAATCTAGAAGAGGATTACAATTCAGTAATTAAACTGCAGGGTAAGATTAAAGAGCTTGAGGCAGTTATAAAAGAATTAAAATCACAGGTATCACCAAGTATAATAATCTAACTAACATAACGTTGATAGCCTTGATATATATTATAAAGAGGAAACCTTATAGGAGTGTGATAATATGGATATATATGGCGCATATAGTGGTTATAACACTAGCTATGTAGATAATGGGTATGGATACAGAAATCCACAGCAACCATTAACACAGCCAAAGATGACCATTAATGGTACATTTGTGGGAAGTTTAGAAGAGGTTCAAAGGCTGGCTATACCTGCTGATGGGATGATTTATGTTTTTCCAGATTCGGCGCATAATGTTATATATACTAAACAGGTAAATCTTATTGATGGTAGTATTTCTGTTAAAACATATGAATACAAGCCACAGCAAGTTATGCCTATGCCGATGTTAGACAATAATAAATCTTTTGTTAGCAGAGAAGAGTTTGAAAACTTAACTTCTAAAATTGATAATATTATTGAACAGTTAGGAGGAAGCAAGTAATGAATATGAATGGGATTCAAGGTATGATGCAAATGTTGCAGATGATGCAACAAAGTGGAGACCCTAAACAATTTATGTTAAGTAATTTCGGAAATAACCCACAGTTTCAAAGTATTATGCAAATGATGCAGGGTAAATCTCCAATGGAGGTTGAACAAATGGTTAGACAAATAGCATCCCAAAGAGGCATTAATATTGATAATATTATCAATATGCTACGGCAATCTGGAATACGATTTTAGCCTATACATTTGGATACTGCAATTATATAAATAAAAAATCGCCTATGTGCGATTAGTGAAATATATAAGGAGGTTTTCTATGGACGGACAAATTCAACCAGTTTATGACGTAAACAGAATGGGTTACGCAGACGGAGGTTTTGGCGGATGTGGAATATTCGTTTGGATGTTCTTATTCTTCTTCTTATTCGCTGGTAACGGTGGAGGATTGTGGGGAGGAGGAAGAAGTGAGGTTCAAACAGGTTTCGATTTCAATAATATCTCTAGAGGGATATCTGGACTAGAAAAAGGGCAGTGCGACTTAGGTTACGCAACTGCTACTCAAAATGCTGGTACTAGAGAATTAATTATGAATTCTACTTATGACCTTTCTAGACAAAATGCAGACTGTTGTTGCTCCACTAAGATGGCAGTAATGGAAAACAGATTCGCTGATGAAAGAGGATTCTGCAACTTATCTCATCAAAGTTTAATTAACACAAGAGATATTACAGAGGCTTTTAATAATGGAATCAGAGAAGTCAAAGACTTAATCAGCAATACTGAAAACAATAGACTAAGAGATGAATTAAATATCGCCAGAGGAACTATTAGAGATATTACATTACAAAATAGTCTATACAACAGACTTGTTGATAGAATTGACCCATACCCACCAGTGCCACTTTGCAGACAATGGAATGGCAATATCTGTTATGGTGTAACTGCATAATATCCGATTGATTTCGTGAGATTTAAAGACGGGTTTATGCCCGTCTTTTTTATTATAGCTTAAAGGAGGTTTATATGTACTGCTATAATTCGTGTTGTCAATGCCACAAACCTATACTAAGTAATAGCGTAGGCATAGTTGACGATGAACTGGTAGTATATTTACCAGAGATGAACTTTTATAATGGTGAAGTTTTAAACTTTGTAATAACACAAAGATTGCCAGAAACTAAAGCTATACCTGTTGTTATTAGATTTGAAAAGCTTGAGAAGAATTTTAACTTATTAACAAGAAATGGTAATAATGTTTACTCAGACCAAGTTAGGTCAAGACAGTCTTATAATTTTAGATACGTTTCTGATACTAGAAAATTTATTAATCTGGGAAATAGAAATCTAGCTAGAACTTCTTACAAATATCCTAGATTAATATTCAAAGCTAGTAATGAAACAAGAGAAGAGGTGTAGCCTGTGTCTCATTTAAAATATTGCGATATTATGGGGTATGTTAAGGCTCATCCTAATAGAGTTGAATTGGAAGAGAAGATTGAATGGACTATGAATGAGCATTTAAAAAAAATAGCTATATTTGATAAAAAACTATATGATGACATTATGAATGAACTTTATGTAGATGCTTATGGTGAACATTTTAATGAACACTTAGCGAAACAAGCTGTTTCAGAAATGAAGAATTCTGATGGTGCAACAGGAGAATACTACTCACTAGAAGAAACAAACAAACTATTATATCAGCATAAGCTGGCCTCAGATTCATTTAATGAATATGATTTCTATTATGTAATGAATATGTTGCATAGTGATTTCTCTGAGTTGTTTAGTACTGATACTCTTTCTTATCTTAAACTTGCTAAACACTGGTTATGTGACAAGGATGTAACAGAAGGTAAAGCGTTAAGATATTATATGCGAGTAGTTAAAGCTAAGTAGCTTTAACTGACAGGAGGTTGCCGTGGATGTTATCAACGCATCACAGACAGTAATGGATACCTCGCTGTTTTTTAGTTCCAATCTTACAGCTTATATAATATTTATAAGTATATTATTTCTGGTGGCATTCATGTTTGTATGCTACCAGTTGTTAAAAATATTTAGAAATCTATTAGAAAGATTACTAGGCCAAATGTTATCTGATTTAAAAGAAATCAAGGAAAAGATGAGCGAACTTGAAAAGGAGGTTAAGAATTTTAAAAAATGACAGCATTACTAATTAAGTTAGGAACATACTTATTATCAACAAAACTATTGAAAGTTCTTGTAGTTTCATTATGTGAAGTTCTGGTAGAGAGAACAGACAATACTGTTGATGATGATATTTTAAGAAAAGTTAAGGAATATATGAAATAGGAGGATGGATGCGAAGTAAGTATTTTAAAATACAAGAACTTGTATCTCCAGAATTGTATAAAGAAAAGGGAGATATGTGTTGGTTATTTATAGATAGGAACTTAATCACTACGCTTGACACTCTCAGAGAGTTTTTTGATGCACCAATAACTGTAAACAATTGGATATATGGTGGCAATCTAAAACAAAGAGGATTGAGAGCAAACAAAGACCAGATAGTAGTCGATAAAAAAAAATACTATGTTAGCCAGCATTGTCTGGGTAAAGCAGTTGATATAAATGTTAAGGGATTTACTCCAAAAGAAGTTTATGATAAAATTATTAAACATCATAATAAATTCCCGCACATAACAAGAATAGAGAGTATCAACAACACGCCTACTTGGACGCATATAGATTGTGCTAATACGGATTCTGATGAGTTAGTTATATTCAATGCATAATTAAACTATACGCTTACGTTAATTTTATTAAGAGGGCTGAATGCCCTCTTTTTATTTTATCCATTTAATCCCTTTTAAAACCATATCTATTTTATCTAATGTTTCTGCTAAAGAACTACTTGCATTTATTAATGAATAATAATCCATATACACATTTTCTTTTTCCAGAATAGAAGAATCTAGATGAGGTTCATCTTTATAATCATCACCACGATGCTCTATACGCTGTTTTCTAACGTCTTCATCTACATCTAGATAAATACCATAGCAATCAAATCTATCGTCTTTAACAAGCTCTGAGAACGCTAACGCGTCTATTGCATAGACGTTAACTGATACATCTGAAAATAAATCTTCAGATGTCCAGTTAATATAGTTGGAAGGACTAACGTATGTTGCTATTACCTTTCCATCTATCATATCTTTATAAAAATCATTCTGGGAACAGAATATATGTGTATTAATATCATTTAAATCGTGAGCTCTAAGACCTCTTGTAGTTTTTGACCTAATGTTCTTAAAATCATATTTACTACATAATTTATTAATTACTGTGCTTTTTCCACATCCAGATTTACCCATAATGCAAATTGCTTTTTTCTTCATTTAATCACTCCTTAGTTGTTAATTATATAAATAAAATACCATAAAGATATACCAGTGCAAATACTTAATGCAAAGAGCAATGATGCTATTACACTATTTAATGTATCATTTTTGCAATGTTTTAATGAAATACAGAAACCGTATGTCACAAGTATTAATAATATCAATAAAAGACAACATATTATTACAATATATATCATAATTCACCATTCTCCTATATCGATGACAATAGACATAATGCTGGATAGCAACCACATACACTGATAATAAGTAAAAATAGATTTATTAAAACTAATAAAGTTGTTCTTTTTTCTATAAGCCACTTGTCTAAGTAATAAGTTGACATAGATAAAAACAATATACTTAACATAAGTGTTACAGGAATAGTTCCTAATATAAAACCTCTTATTAATATTTTCAACATATAATATCATCCCTATTTTTAATTTTTGTCAACCATTCTTCTTTTACGAACTCTCCATCGATAGGATTTTCTCCTGCAAGTATTGCTGTTGCGTATACATATGTTATAGGAGACCATCCATTAGATAACATAATAGGCGTGTTATCGTCATTTTCATCAAATGCTATAATAGTTCTCTCTTTACCTTTGTATCTTACCTTTTCACCTAGTTTCCAACCGTGAAATTCATAACCATAAGGTTTTATTTTATCTTTATCCATTTTAATCTCCTTTATTCTGTTAGTCTAAAACTATAACTATTGGTTTATAATGCATTGTTATTCTACAATTTATTAAATCATTATCTGGTAACATAAACTCAAAAATAATATCTTTATTTTCCATTCTTACACATACATCTATGCAATTATAACTTTCTATAATACGAACACACTCTTCCAGAAAATTATATAACCTTTCATTTCCAAAGCTAGGATTATTAGTGTAATATTTTCTGGAATACCTATAATGTTTTTCTAAGTCTTCTGATATTCTCTTAACAATTTCTACGTTATTCATATGCTACCTCCAATCAATCCAAATCAATACCACCTTCTTTAATTATTATTGCATCTGGATATAATCGTTTTGCTATATTCATCTGTTTATCTGTTGCATCATATTTCATAATTATTTTAGCAACTTGAGTAAGTCTACTTCTCAATCTATCACTCGCAACGGACTGGTCTTCTTGTGCAGTAGATGCATCAACATTAGTTGTTTGTCTACTTGTAGACCAATCGTTATATGCATCTCTTCTATCTTGGTTTATCATTAATTCTTCTAATATATCTTGAAATACTCTAGGCATAATATCACACTCCTAATATAAAGTAATATACACATCGTATTCATTTGTATTTAATATATCAACGCATTCTTTAATAGCCCATTTATAATATTCATTTACTTCAACTCTGGAAAGAATATTAATATCTAATTTATATACATATTCACCATCTTCAAGCATTATCTTGTCTTTAACATATGGCAGTAGTTTTTCTGCCATATATTTACCTAGATCAAATATAACGTGTTCTCCAAAACAATTGTGGTACTTATATCTAGATACTAAATCATTTGTAAGAACAGTGTCTTTCTTTACTGCAAATGCAACTATTTCTATTCCCATAATCACTCCTTTGTTAAATAAATATTTAATTTTATAGGTTTATAGTATTCACAATCATTAGGTTCGTCTATATCATCATCTGAATTAAACTGACAATTGCTGGAATTATAATCACCTATAAATTCTTCATTATAATCATACCTTCCATTACTTACTAATTGAGGACACAAATGTTCACAAGTTCTACAACATCTTCTTAGTTTCATATTATACTCCCTTTTTATCTACCTAATAATTTGTTATATAATTTTTGTAATATATTTTTATCTATACGTAATTCATCTATTATGTGTTCGAATGTAGTAATTCCTTTTTTGTTTAAATATAAACAAGCACCTACTAGATACTGATTAAAACTAAAACTTCTTCTGTAACCGACCTCTGGCAAATTAGTATGTCTTATATCAGTTGTATGGAAATAACATTTCTTCTTAGGATAGTTATCCAAGAACTTCTCTAAACCACCAATAGGGTCGTCTGAATGAAGTATATTATTTACATTATCGTGCCACCAGTTAAACTCCATGATTTGTCCTATCTCTACACAGCTACCTACATTATTATTATCTACTTCAGCTATTATTATATTAGATAATCTAATTGCATTTGAATCTTTGTCAACTATTCTCTCTGCAAGATTATTATTACTTTCTACTGTCTGGTTTTGCTTATCATTAATATCCTTCTGTTCTATTGCTGAATATACTTCGTAACCTAAATCTCTACAAACACTAGCCTCGTAGTTTCTCATTAAAATACTACCTTTTTTTAACATATCTCCTAAAATATAAATCATTCTATCACTCCTTTTTAAATTAATACCAATTTTCTAATATTACTTCTCTTTGATACATAAAATCATCGACTAAATGATACATATCGTCATACAGAGGATGTTGTTTTGTTATATATTCTGGAAGTAAAATATAATCCCAAGTTTGATAATCTATATATTTTATTCTCTGAAAACATCCGCACCCCCATATCCAGAATTTATTACATTCATCATCTTTAGTCTTTATAAAATAATCATCATTTGCACACCAACATTTTAATATCTCCATATTATCACCTCTTTTCTATTTAACAAGTTCATTTATATAAATAATACCATTATGATGATTGTAACATTTCAAACATTGTATGCACTTCTTATCACCACAGCTTACTTGTATATTATTTTCTTTAGCATATTCTTTTGTATATACAGTAAATACTGCGTCAATCAAATCCTTGATACCATCTAAGCAATCAGTTGGTTTATTTAATTTAATACTTGATAGTATAATATTCATATTGCTTGGTTTCAATTCTTTATCTACAAGTACTAATAAATCAGATCTCTTTGTAAATAATGCAAATCTAGTCTGGGGATTATACTTAGCTATCTTAAAATAGTTTTCTAATTGTAATAATGTTTCAAGCTCACCAAATGCTTCAAATCTAAAGTAACTAGTATTTAATCTAGGTATATCTTTTTCCTCCAGAGGTGTATATTTTATCCACTCATTATTTATAAGTTTGTTTCTAAATCCATCACCGAATCTTCTAGTCATTCTATATGCATAACATTTCTGACATACAGAACCATCAATATTTCTCATACAGTTACAGAAATTATTATTAGCAGTAGAGGTGCTGAAAGACAGCATCCTCTGCATTTTTCCTGTGTGTTTACTTGTAATTCCTTTTATAAATAAATCATTCATACTAATCTCCTTTTGATTTTTGCTTATTTCTATCCAATTCAAGAATTTCACAATCAAGAATAATTCTCTCTCTTCTTCTTCCGTTTTTTACAAAACTTGAAGTTTTAATATAAACTATATCTTCTTTCTTAAAACTATATTGACCACATCCATACCAAGATGTCTTCTTATCAACAACAGATTCAATACATACAGAATTATTCTTAGTACTTATATACTTAACTAATCCTATATTAAAATCAAGTAAATCTGCATCTTGTAGATAATTAAGATAACTTAACTGGTATATTATTCTATCTCTAACAGATGCATCTTTTTGTGGTAGCATTAAAACTAATTTATCACACAATTTAGCTCCGTCTATCTTAAATCTGCTCTTCTGTTCTGCAAAACCTTCTACATTATTTTTTATCATATCAATACATATACCTTCAAGAAACTTCTTAATATTATTCTTATCTAATATTTTTCTGGAGTAGTAAGTACTATATATATTATATATTTTCAATAATGTTAGTATCTTACCAAAAGATTTAAAATAATCTATCTTAATCAAAGTTTGTAGTTGTGTTTTATTTAAATCATAATTATTCTGCTTAGCAAGAACTATAAAATCTAAAAAACTACAATGCTCTGGAAGAATATTGCTATGAGCCAACTCATACAAATCATCGCCACATTTATTACTAATATTTAATACACTGCCTACCCCTTTATATATAATTCCATCACTAATAGAATATCTACCTTTAGATTTTCCAAACCGAGGATTTTCTATCGTGATATTATATAAACTTGCTAAAGCTGTTCCATTGACAATATCATCATCATTTGTAGCATTATTTAAATATGTAGTTATAAATTCTACTGGATAATATAATCTAACATACGCTGTCATATAAGTAAGCATTGAATAAGCTATTGAGTGGTTCTTACCAAAAGAATAAGACGCCGAATCTATGAATATTGTCATAAATTCTTCCACTTCTTTCTCTGCTGTTTCCTTATCTTTAGTCGAGTTTTTAATATAACCTTCTTTGATTACTGGCAACCATTTCTTTAATAATACTTCGTCTTTCTTACCAATAGCTCTTCTTATAGTATCTGCTTGACCACCAGTAAATCCACAAGCCTTTTGTAAGAAAGCTATTTGTTGTTCTTGATAAACTAAGAAGCCATAACTATCTTTTAATACTTCAGCTATAACTTCTGATGGATTTTCGTGAACCTCTCTAGCAAATACTTTGTCTCTAAATGATGCACAAGATGGTCTTAATACTGCTGACAATAAGCAAATATCTTGAACAGACTTAGGTTTAAATTGTTGCAAGTAAGAAAATGCTGAATCACTTTCAAATTGGAATAATCCAACTGGAGACCTTAACATATCTTCGAATACTCTTTCATCGTTCCAGTTAATCTTATAACTTCTAGGTTTCTCTACTCCAGCCAACTTAAATGTTTCTGATACAACTTGTGTAGTTTTAGATGAAAGTATATCATACTTTACATAGTTGCAACCATCGACTTCTTTCATATCACACATAGAAATCCAACCTTGTATACTCTTATTATAACGTAATCCAATTGAGTCAACTATATTTATAGGAGACCCAATAAAACCAGAAGGATGAAATCCAGTTGCATTTATAGCTTTCTTTAAACCATTATAATAATAGAATATATTGTCAAACTTACTAATATATTCATCTGTTTCTTTGTCGTTAATTTCCATACTTTCTTTGTATTCATTTTGAGCAATCTTTCCATCATCATAGGCAGATTGTATCCTATCTCTTTCTTGTTCTATGACTTCATATCCTTTCTTAATATCAACAACTTCTTGCTTATCTAAACCAATAGCTCTACCTACTGCGTCTATAATAGATTTAGTTTTCAACTTCTGGAAAGTCCCAATAAAAGATGTAAACTCAGCTCCGAATCTGTCTTTAATATGATTAAAGACAGTGGTTCTATCCTTAGGACAATAATCTTTATCTATATCACCAAGACTTATTCTATCTTCATTACAGAATCTGGAGAATATGGTATCCCATACAACAGGGTCTACATCTGTTATGTCTAATAGATAACAAACAAGAGAACCACAACAAGAACCTCTACCATAACCAACATCTATACTGTTATCTATCTCCCATCTAGATTGCTCTGACATATATAATATAAAAGAACTCATACCTAATTTTTGGAATACTCTTATCTCTTCTTCCATCATTTCAAAGTACTTATCTTCTTTTTCTCTAACAACAGCTCCTAAATCATACTTCTTAGCATATGACTCATATACATTTTCTCTAAGCATTTCATCAGCATTATCATATATATCTGGGTATTTAAAGCTCTTATCTATTTCATCTTCTATAATACTATCTGCTATCTTAACACTATTCTCTATACCTTCCAGATAATATTTAAAATCAAAACAATTCTGTTTCTTACAAAGTTTTATAAGCTCTTCCTCTGTCTTTAATGTTAAATCAAAATCTTCTACATCATCATACTCAGCATCCCTAACACCTTTTATCCAAGTATTTCTACATTCTAAACGATATGCATCTAATTCGTGGACATCATTAGTTAATAAAAATGGTTTATTATACTTAAGTTTATATTGTAGCAATGTTTTATTATATTCAATTTGTCTAGCCATTAAATGTGGTTGGATTTCTAGATAATCCATTCTGTTCATAAGTCTATTAAACCATTCATCATTCTCATCTATATCTGCAAATACGCCACCAAGACAAGCAGATGATGTTATAATATTTTCAGATAATTGAGTAAATTCCTCAAAAGAAATTCTAGGTCTATAAAAAGTATGCTTTTCATCAGTAGCCATAGTGCATAATCTATTTATTTCTTTAACACCTTGTGGATTTTTTGCTAATAAGATTACGTGATAATTATCTCTTATCTTCTCATCCAAAGTTCTAGTCATATACATCTCAACACCGTGTATATATTTTATACCATACTCTTTGCATAAATTATGTTTCTTAATATGTGCAAACACATTCCCGTGTTCTGTGAAAGCGATGGCGTTTGCCCCACTTTCTGCAACCTTGCTTATAAATTCATCTGGATATGTTGTACTATCCCTTAAACTAAATGTACTATGTAAATGTAGGTTAATAAACATTTATACCTCCCAAGTTATAATATAAAATAGCATATATTCATCCAGAAATTTTGTTACATCTCTAATCTTTCTACTAAATACCTCCCCAGTATCTTTGTTTTCTATTTCTATATACATATTATCTCCGTGTTCAAAATAATCCAAGTCAGAGAAACGACTATCCCATCTTTCCCAACGTCTAATAGTGTTATTTTTACACCCTGACTTTTCTTTATCAAAATATACTGGTTCTGATTTAAATCTAATAATCTTTTCTACTGCCATCTACTCATCCTCCATTCCTTCTATCCAAAACTCAATACCTGCTCTTGCCTTGTCTACTATTGGGTCTTCAAATATAGGTTTCACAAAGTTTGTATTATCATCTGGTAGCCACCCAAACTCAACCATTAAATCTTGTGGCAATTGGATAGCATTACAATAATCAAATATTCTTTTACTATCTCTAATAAAACGTACGTGCAATAGTATAGGATATTTAGTACACATAGATTTAAACTTCTCTATATTCTCTTTGTTCTTCCATTGCTCTAAATATTTCTTTCTATAATTTTGTACAGTTTGTGATGATATAATCATCGGCTTTCCTGTTCTCTTATTTATTACTATTCTTTTTGAATTTTTTGAACTAGGTATATTACCTTTACAATAAAACATATATCACTCTCCTATAATTAAATGCTAACGCATTTGTCAGAGAACAGTTCAGAAACCACTGTTCCTCTGACATTAAGTATAATAAATTATTCTTTTATAATCTGGAAAGGAAATTACAATTCTCTCTCCAGAATAAAAAATTACAAAATACCCAACAAGTCTGAGAATATCTTTAGATATTTCGAAGACAGGTACGACAGTACCTAAGCTCTATATAATACGAGCAGTTTTTTGCTATTTTTGCATCTAATCTAAGTATATTACTTGAATTAGAATAAAAATACTACTGTCTAAATATAGACACTTTTAAGCTATTAAACCCCAAGATTGCAATAGTCTTATTGGATATGTGTTCATATTTATTCCTTCTTTTATATAATCTTCAAATACAGATATTGCTACTTGAGAAGAATATGATGCACCTCTTGCTAGAAATGGATTTAATACAAATCTTTTCCCTTTACCAGCATTAAATTCTCTTATAATACTATGCTGTGTTAAAAATTTCTTTAATGTTATCTGAGTTTTTCTGCCAGTACATCCTATCTCTTCCCACAACTCAGTCCAAGTAGTAATAAATGTTTGTCTGTTTTTCTTTAATAATCCACTGAAAGGATGAGCTAAACCTATTATTCTTACAGTATAACCAGCTATTGTAATATCTTCTTTCAATTTATTATCTTTAATCAACTTCATATGGCCTCCGAGAATTTTAACTTGTCCTCTGTCGTTGACCTCGTTAGTTATTCTGCACCAAGCATAAAGCGTATCTTTGTCAATATCTTCTATTCCTGTAGCCTCATTTAGCATATTGTCTATAATTATTTTTCTCAACACACTATTCTGAGTATCACATATTGACTCTTCTTTAATAATTCTTCCTGTTTCTTCTTCTACTACTAAAGTTTTATATTTTGCCATACAAACCTCCTATCGTTATAGTATACATATTTTTTCTAAGCTAGTATCATAAATTTCATTAGTTTCTAAGCTATATTCTATAATATATACATATAAAGTGTTATCTGCTCTTAAATAAATATGTTTTTGACGATAAAACTCATAATTAAAATCTATAATCTTTTCTCCAAGAACTTCATACTCTATATTTTCTATATTCATCAATAATCACCTCTTTTTTCTCCAGAATAAAAATAAATGTCTTCACTAGAGCCTCATAGACGCTATCTAAGCGACTTAGAGGTATAAACTATCGTCTAGATATATAAAACATCTCTATCGCTGTCTCATAGCGTTCTGAGCAATGTCTATGATTTTAAGCCATCTATATATGCTTTTACATCATCATCTGTCAAATCTTGATTAGAAAATAGGTCAATACATAATTCTTTATAAGGGCAAGTGGTCATACATACCTTATCTGGAAGACAAGCGCACTCTCTAACTGCTTGAACTAATCCTTTCTCTTTATAATTGTCTATTAATGCTTTCTCTTCTTTCATTAAAGCACATATAGTATTTTCACAATCTTGTAATTGTTGAGGCGTTCTAGTTGTTCTAACCATTGCTATATATGGTGTAGAGTTTAATTCCAACCATTTCATATATGAAGAAATATTTTCTGGAATATCATCACCATACACTTCTTTAACTTTAGCTTTGTAGCTCTCTAATGTAACACCTTGATTTTTCGCAGTAGATAAGTTACCATTCTTAAGAATAACTGGTTCTTTTTCTATTGCTTTTTTATTACCTATCCATAGTAAACCTTTTGGATTATATTGGTTTAATCTATCACAAGCAAGAAGATACGTAGTTATTTGAGCATCTGCATCAATATGCTCTATTGTTAACGCCTTAGCTGTCTTAAATTCTGCTAAGTATATATCTCCATTCCATCTAACAATAGCATCTATCTTACCTTGGAAATCTCTTCCATCTAATTCTAAATGAAACTCTATTTCATTCTCCAGAATTTCTATACCAAGTCTTGCTATAAATCTCTGAAATCTATCATACATTTCTTTTAAAAGTTCTATTTGATTCTCCATACCGCGTTGTTTTAAGTAATCTATTCCAACATTTATATCATTATGCTGTATGCTTTCGTGATATGCAGAACCAAATATAAATGCATCAGATATTTTATTTACACCACTGTAAGCATTTCTAAATAATCTACTTCTTTTACATTTCTGTGTTGCTACTAAACTTGTATAACTACTCATTGAATCCTCCTAATTGTTTATTCTATTTCTTCATTTATTTGTATAATTTCAAATGTTTTTTCCTCGTACCACCCAGTAATTGTTTTTTCAAGTATAACTTTTTCTAATTCAGCTAAAGCCATATCAGACTTTAATTTAATATTTATCACTCGTATACACACCTTCTGGATGGTCGTTTCCAAAATAACTTCTTATATTTATTTTTAATGCTAACATATTATTAATCCTCCTTGTTGTTTATTTTTTGAATTTTATCAAATAGATAATCTATACTTTGTTTAGCTACTTCTGTACCTTTAGCTGCATTCTCGTATGTAACATTTTTAGCTACAACCATACCTATAATTGTGCCTTTTGTTGGTGTAAATACTGATATTATTAAAGCAATTACAGTAATTTTAAACGTTTTCTTTGCTGTATCTATTTCTTCTTCTACCAAACAGACAAAATAAAATATCAAGCCTACCGCAGCAATAACAACACTTGTAAACAATAGCGAATTAACAATACCTAGTATATAAATTACAAATGGCGACACTATACATCCTTCCATACTGATCCTCCTTAACCTATATTTATACATAATACAATCGACATTATCAGTGATATTATGACTAATAATGAAGTTCCAATTTTCTTATACTTTCTTGGTAACAAGTCGTGTATTATTATTATTATTATTATAAATAAAATCAAAAACATTAACTACCACTCTTCTTTTATAAAAATATATCAAAAAACAAATCTATAAT